>Ga0163144_10004557_pt1 | contig 31142 bp, 35 predicted proteins | sample OliLak19BULKMAT1_FD_123175 | JGI IMG/M metagenome (GOLD analysis project Ga0163144, IMG submission 123175) | Freshwater microbial mat bacterial communities from Lake Vanda, McMurdo Dry Valleys, Antarctica - Oligotrophic Lake LV.19.BULKMAT1 | ecosystem: Environmental > Aquatic > Freshwater >... | reverse complement strand
TCCCAGAACGGCCGCACCCTCATCCGAAGCCATGAACGATCGGCCCGCCGCGCGGCTTCATCTCAGCCAAACCGCACAGTCCCCCGACCCGGCCATCCGCGCCAAAGCAACCCAACTCCCGCTAAACCGACAGCGCCAGCCAAAAAGCCGCCGCCGACTCCACGCTCGCCCCGGCCTGGGTCGCAAAACGAATCGTAAACCCGCTCCGACTCACCGTCCCCGCCACAATCCGTACCTCCAAACGCGCCGCCCGTCCCGAGCCCAGTTCCAGCGCCGACAGCCCCGCCACCACGTGCGGAACCCTCACAAACGGCTCTTCAAACGCCACCCGCGCGGTGTAAAGGCTCTGCTCCGCCGCCGGGTCCAGCGTCCAAGCCGAACTCGGCTCCGGCACCTCCAACTCCCCATGGCAAGTTCGCGGGATCGGGACGGTCAACAAGGTCAAATCAAGACCGGCAAGAGCTCGGCGTCGGCACGCAGTCGCAGCAGGCATAAGGGTATACCCATGTAAGCGGATTCCATCGCCAAAACCAGACAAATATCTACGATAGTTCTGCCCGCGCCAGCCCCGACATCGTTCCCATCGTCATCCACTCCCGCTTGGCATCCTCAATCACCTGCAACGACTCCGCAAACCGCCGCTGCTTCTCCTCAAGAGAACCCCCTATCCGCTCCAGCGAGTTTACTGGCAGATCAGGAAAGTCCTCACTACAGGTCAAATCCGCCGGATGAACCACATAATAAAAGTACTTCCGGGCCGCCAGCGCCGCCCGCAACATCGCGAAATGCTTCTCCCAACCCAGTAAAAACCCGGTCGTATGCCATATCGTTAACCCCAACGGCCCCGGAGTACTCGGCACCGGCAACATCACGAGGCCCCGATCCAGATACGGCTCCCGCGAACCCACCAGCGGCTGCAACCAGTCCCGCCGATCCAAAATCCGCCAAAACTTCTCGCCCTGCCCCCAGTGGTTCCAAGCGTTCTTGAACACAAACGGGTAATACAGCAGACTCGGAAACAGGCTCGTATCGTACCGATAACCCTGCTCTGCCAACACGTCCATCATCCGGTCCGAATAACTCCACGCCGGAGCGATAAACCCGTCCGGCGCTTGCCCCGTCACATCCCCTAACGCCGCATGCGTCCGGTGGATCTCCTCGGTCAACTCAGCCTTCGACAGCGCTCCCAAATTCGTATGGTGGTTCCAAGTATGGTTCCCCATCTCGTGCCCCCGTTCCGCCCAACCCCGCACCTTCACCCGATGCCGTTGCTTTTCCAGATCCCGCCCAATCACATAAAGCGAGTACCGAAACCCAAATCGCTCGGCATAGGCCTCAAACCGATCCATCACCGGACCAAACGTCGGGTCCTCATAACCCGCCGGATACCCAAAGGCGTGGTCCATCGAATCGAGATTCAGGCTAACGGCCGCGTAACTCATCCCTAGAAGGGTTATCGGCTAATGGCTCTTCAAACATTAGATAGTCGGTCGCCGACATGCCCAGCCTCTCGTAGGTCTGCTGCGCTCGCGCGTTCTCCTTCTCTACGTAGAGCCGAAACCCGCAGCAGCCCCCCTCCGTCGCCGCCAACTCCTTCACCGCCGCATACAGCGCCCGATACACCCCTCGCCCCCGATATTCCGGCACCACAAAAACCGACTGCACCCACCAAAACATCCCGTTCCGCCAGTCGCTCCACTCATACGTAATCAGCAAACACCCCACCGCCCCGCCATCCTCTTCGGCCACGAAATACCGGCCCAGTTGACCATCCGCCAGCACCCGGCCCACCCCCGCCCGTATCGTCGCCGGAACCAGCGTCTTATGTTCCGTCTCAAAGGCCATCCGCTCATTGGCGGAAGCCAAAAACTCCAGGTCGGCCAATACCGCTGGTCGAATCATTTGGTCACCAAAAGCATACGAATATCCATCACGTTGGTCCGCGTCGGACCCGTAATCAGCAGGTCTCCCGTATGTTCGAGAAATGAGTAAGAATCGTTGTTATCCAGCGCCGCCCGCGCCGCCTTGGCGTCCTTTGCCGTCGTCGAAGTCGCAAACCCACCCGCCGCGTCCGTCGGCCCGTCCGTCCCATCGGTGCCGGCACTCAACACCAAAATCCGCGGCTCATCCACCAAATCCAGCGCCGCCGCCAACGCGAACTCCTGATTCCGGCCGCCCTTCCCCGTCCCCCGCAGGTTCACCGTCGTCTCTCCCCCTGACAAAATGCACAACGGAGGCTTAGCCGGATTTCCGCTTCGCAGGCTCTCCTTCGCAATCGCCACGTGCATCCGCGCCACGTCCCGCGTCTCGCCCTCAATCGTCGTCGAAAGGATCAACGGCCGATAGCCCAACTCCTTCGCCTTCGCCGCCGCCGCCATCACCGACTGAGCGTTACTCCCCACAATCCGGTTCGTCACCCGGACGAGCTTCTTCGGCGTCTCCCGCAGCCCCGCCATCGGCGCAATCCCATAGCGTTGCAGGATCGCCGCCACATCAGCCAGCGTCGATGGATCCGCCACCGTCGGCCCCGACCCAATCGTCGACAGGTCGTCGCCAATCACATCGCTCAGGATCAGCGTCAACACCGGCGCCGGAGCCGCCAGTTCGGCCAGATGCCCGCCCTTGATCGCCGACAGGTGCTTCCGCACCGCGTTCATTTCGTGGATATTGGCCCCGCAAGCCAGCAACTGCCGCGTCACCGCCTGCTTCTCGGCCAGCGTAATACCCGGCGCCGGCAGCGGCATCAACGCCGAAGCTCCACCACTGATGCAGCAGATCACCAAGTCTTCTGCCGTCGCCTGCCGGGCGATCTCCGCGATCCGCTCCGCCGCCGCCACCCCGCGCTCGTCCGGCACCGGATGCCCGCTCTCCCTTAACTCCGCATAGCGCAGCGGAGCCCCATGGCCGTCCTTCACGACGACGCAGCCCCCCGCAATCCGCTTGCCGCAGACCTTCTCCACCGCCTGCGCCATCGGCGCGCTCGCCTTCCCCGCCCCTAAAAGCCAAATCCGCTTCCGATCCCGCAGCAACGGCTCATCCGCCGAAAGATGGGCCAACACGGCCGCCTTAGGATCCGCCGCCTTCAACGCCGCCTGAAAGATCTGCCGCGCCTGCGTCCGCTTCGTCATAACGCCTCCAAATTCGTCACCCGCGACGCAACCGGAATCATCTGCCCCGCCCGCGTCCGCTCCGTCATAACGTCTCCAAAATCGCCAATACCGCCGCCGTCAACGCCGCCTCAAAAAAGATCTGCCGCGCCGGCTCCCGCTCCCTTATGACGCCGCCACAATCGCCGACTGAAAGAAAGACCGGCCGCGCCTGCGTTCGCTTCCTCATAACGCCTCCAAAATCGCCGCATGCAACGCCACCGGAATCATCTGCCCCGCCCGCGTCCGCTCCGTCATAACGTCTCCAAAATCGCCAACACCGCCTGAAGGAAAACCTGCCGCCCCGGCGTCCACTCTCATAACGCCGCCAAAATCGCAAACGCCGCCGCCTTCAACACTGACCTCAGGAAAGATCTGCCGCGCCGTCGTCCGCTCCATTACAACAACTCCAAAATCGCCAACACCACCGCCGCCGGGTCGTCGCCCGTAATCGGAATCGTCACATCTGCCTCCCCATACGCCGACCGGCGACCCGCGTACAAAGCCGCAAACTTCTCCGGATCCTTCGCCAGCGGACGGTGATCCGCCCCCGCTACCCGCCGCAGCGCCCGTTCGAACGGCACGTCCAGCCACACCACCGTCGCCTGCCCCCGCAGCAACTCTCGATTTCTCTCCTGAACGTATGCGCCGCCCCCCAGCGCCAATACCCCGCCCCGCATCGCCCCATGCAACTCCCGATGCTCAATGTCCCGAAACGCCGCCTCGCCATCGGTCGCGAAAATATCAGCAATCGACCGCCCCTCGGCCGTCTCAATCAAATCGTCCAAGTCCGCAAACGGCAACTCCAAACGACGGGCTAACGCCCTCCCCACCGTCGTTTTCCCGCTGCCCATGAACCCTACCAATACGATCACGAATGGTCCCTCTGTAACTTTCGAAAGAATGCCTCCACCACCCGAGGCACATACTGCCATGCCGCCACCAACGCCCAACCCGAAGCCGGGTAAACCAACGTCCGCCGCTCCCGCGCCATCCCGTCCGCAATCGCCCGCGCCAAGTCCGGCGCCGTGGTCGCAAAGCGCTTGCCACTCGCCAGTTCGTCCGGCGGCCGGCCCACCAACACATTGTGCTGAAACTTCGTCTTCACGTAGCCCGGGCAAACCAGCATCACCTTCACCCCCGCCTCCGCATTCTCCATTCGCAACCCGTCGGAAAACGAAGCCAGCGCGTGCTTGGTCGCCGAGTACAGCGTAAACCACGGCAACGTCACCTTGCTGGCGATCGACCCGATATTCACGACCATCCCCTGGCGCCGCTCCCGCATGCCCGGCACCACTAATTGCGCCAAGTGCAGGGCCGCGAAAAAGTTCAGCTCGAACATGTGTCGCGTCGCCGTCTCTTCCGCCTGCCACGACGGCTGATACAGGCCCACTCCCGCATTGTTGATCAGAATATCGATCCGCCCATAGCGCTCCAGGGTCCGCGCCACCAGCTCCTCCCGAAACGCCGCATCCGTCAGATCCCCCGCCCAAGTGGAATGCACCGGATCAGGCGCAATCGACCGGGCGGTCAGAGCCAGTCGGACTCCGCGTCCGGCGAGTTCGGCGGCCAGAGCCTGGCCAATACCGCTCGATGCGCCCGTTATGAGGGCCACCTGACGTTCCATGCGCATTGCTTGTGTTTTTCGGCCGAAGCGAAGCCATAATAGTAACATGCCGGCGCCGTTACTCCCTCTGTTCCCCCTCAGCGTTGTGCTGTTCCCGCGCACCGATCTACCCCTCCACGTCTTTGAAGACCGCTACAAAGACATGATCACCGATCTCCTCGAAACCACCCGGGAATTCGGCGTCGTCCTGGCGCTCGAAAAAGGCATCGCCTCGGTCGGCTGCACCGCCCGCATCGACGAAGTCGCCAAAACTTACGACGATGGCCGCATGGACCTAAAGACCATCGGCTTCCGCCGCTTCGAAATCGAGGATCTCGACGAAGGCCGATCCTACCTCCGCGGCCGCGTCCAATTCTTCGACGACGAATCCGCCGAGCACCCCGAGGAACCCATCGTTCAGAAAGCGATCCGCGGCTACTACTCCATCCGCGCCCTCGAAACCGGCCAAAACCTCCCCGAGCCGCGCTTGAACGACCAGCAACTCAGCTTTCAACTCGCCCAAGCCGTCTCGGACCTCAACGTCCGCCAAATGCTACTCATGTCCCGCAACGAGGCCGAACGCATCCGCCGTCTCGCCGAACACTTCCCGCTCTCCGCCGCCCGCGAACGCCGCATCGAACACTTCCGCACCATCATCCCCCGCAACGGCCACGGCAGACTCCTTCCCGGCGCATGACCCGCCAACACCTCATCATCGACGCCGACGATACCCTCTGGGAGAACAACATCTTCTTCGAGCAGGCCTTCGAAGAGTTCGCCGACTTCCTCGACCACCAACACCTCACCCGCCCCCAGGTCCGCGACGTGCTCGATGCAATCGAAGCCGTCAACGCCAGAATCCACGGCTACGGCTCCAAACGCTTCGGTAGGAACCTCGTCGAAACCTACCATCAACTCGCTCAGCGCCCGCTGTCCGACCCAGACCTGGAAAAGGTTGCAGCGTTTGCCGAGAAGATTCTCGAACACCCTATCATTCTGCTCCCCGAAGTCGAAGAGACCCTCGTGCATCTAGCCGAGCGTCACGAGCTGACGCTATTTACCAAAGGTCATCCCGACGAGCAGAAAGCCAAAGTTGACCGTTCGGGCTTAACCCGTTTCTTCAGCCACGTCGGGATCGTGAAAGAGAAAGAGGTCGGCGTCTACCTGCAGCTTGCCGAGCAGCGCGGCTTCCATCTCCCCCACACCTGGATGATTGGAAACTCGCCCCGCAGCGACGTCAACCCGGCCCTTCGAGCCGGCTTCAACGCCGTCTACATTCCCCATCCACGCACGTGGATCCTCGAACGAGAAGAGGTCCAACCCAACGAAGCCACCAAATTACTCCACTTGAAGGGGTTCAGCGAACTCCGAGACTGGTTCTAGCCTTTTCCTAAGATTTATCCTCAAGGTTCTTTCATAGCGGCCGAAGTGTATCGTAAGCCCTATGAATGTCCTATCTACATCTCTCGAGGGGATTGAACGCGCGCAAGACAAAGTGGAGCGCGTAGCCAAGCGTCTCGCCCAGTTCGCCGCCTACGAGGACTCCGCCCCGGTCGACACCGTCGACCTGAGCGAAGAAATCGTATCCCTCGTCGCCGCTCAGAATGCCCACTCGGCCAATGTCGCCGTGGCAAAAACGGCCGCAGAGATGGAGGTGAAACTCCTAGACATCTTGGCCTAAAGCCTATTTAACGAACGTCGCGAAACGGTTCGCGTAGTCGAGCACCAAGCCGGGGAATCCGCAGCTGCACCACATCGTCAGTTGAATCCCCGCCGGCACCAGTTCGGGATGCTCACTTGTCTTCGGCTCATACATGTACATCGCCGAAATCACCCGCAGATAGTAGTAAGCAGTCACCGCCGAGTTTAGCTGGCCTAAAGCCTACTTAACGAACGTCGCAAAACGGTTCGCGTAGTCGAGCACCAAGCCCGGGAAAACCCCCAACGTCAGGATCCCCGCCGCGCTGCACCACATCGTCAGTTGAATCCCCGCCGGCACCGGTCCGGGATGCTCGGTGGTCTCCGGCTCATACATGTACATCGCCGAAATCACCCGCAGATAGTAGTAAGCAGCCACCGCCGAGTTCAACAACCCCAACGCGCTCAGCCAGTACATCTGATGGTCAATCGCCGATTTGAAAATGTAGAACTTGCCGAAGAAGCCAGCGGTTAGCGGAACCCCCGTCAAGCTCAGCAGACACACCGTCAACAGCGCAGCCAGCACCGGTTGCTTCGACGCCAAACCCTTCAGGTCGTCCATCCTTACGTACTTTTCGCCCCGACCGGAGATGTGGGTGATCGCGGCAAAAGCCCCGTAGTTCATCAGGGCATAAGAAGCGAGATAGAACATCGCCCCCGCCGTGCCGACGTTCGAATGCGTCGTCACCGCCACCAGCACATAGCCGGCGTGGGCGATTGACGAATAACCCAACATCCGCTTCACATCCGATTGCCAAAGCGCCGAGAAGTTCCCGACCAGCATCGTCGCCAGCGCCAGGACCCACAGGATCGGCTCGTAGCGGGACGAAAGAGAATCGAATGACGTTTGGAAGATGCGGATAAAGATCGCAAAGGCAGCCGCCTTAGGGCCAGCGGAAAGGAAGCCGCTGATCGGCGCCGGCGCACCTTGATAGACGTCCGGAGCCCAAACTTGGAACGGCGCAGCGGACACCTTGAAAGCCAGACCGACCAACATCAACGCGGCCGCGGCAACCACCATCGAAGGCGCTTCGGTCCCCTTGGCCAGTGCATCGCGGATCGCCCAAAGGTTCGTCGCCCCGGTCACGCCGTAGATCCAAGAAATTCCGTAAAGAAAGAAGGCCGTCGCAAACGAGCCCAGCAGGAAATACTTCAGCGCCGCTTCACTGCCCCGCTTGTCATCGCGCAAGAACCCAGCCAACACGTAGCTCGAAATCGAAGCGATTTCCAAGCCCAGGAACACCATGATCAGCTCGTTCGAGGAAGCCATGATCCCTTGGCCCGCCAAGGAAAAGAGCACCAAAAGGTAGAACTCGCCGGAGTTGGATTTCTCCCGAGTCAGGTACGATGTCGAGCACAACAGGGTAAACAACCCCACCAGCAGCGTCACCATACGGAAAAACGCCGCAAAGCCATCGGAAACGATCATCCCGTTAAACGAGACGCCCGGATTGGCTAGAGCAACCGGCACGGCAAACATCGCCGCTAGCACAACGCCGATCGAGACGTAGCCCAGGCTGGACTTATCCTTGTGATCGCCGGTCAGGGCTTCCAGAACCAGCAGCACAACACCACCGATTGTCAGAATCAACTCAGGGAGAAAACGGAGGATGTCGGTCGAGGTGGGGTAAAACGCCGCGGGGTTCACTTGGTCACCTCCATGGCAACAGTTTTGGGCATGGGTCGGTCAAGGAGAACTTTATTCGAGGCAGAGATGCCCGGGAGCCAAGTCTGGGTGAAAATGCCCATCCAGAGCATCAGAACGAGCAGCGGGGTGATCGTCAACCACTCTCGCGGGGCGAGGTCGGCCATCTGCACCTTGGCTTCACCAAAAAACGTCCGCTGGTAAAACCACAACATGTAGCAGGCCGAAAGCACGACGCCCAGCGCGGCAAACGCCGCCCACCAGATGTTCGCTTGAGCCGCACCCTGCAAAATCAGAAACTCGCCAACGAAGTTATTGAGCAGCGGGAGCCCAATCGAAGCCAGCGTCGCCACGAGAAAAACCGCCGCGAAGTTCGGAGCCGGCGTCGCGATCCCGCCAAAATCGGCGATCTCGAGCGACTTGTTCCGCTCTTCCAGGTAGCCGATCAGGATGAACAGCGCCCCGGTCGATATGGCGTGGCAGAGCATCTGATACACCGCGCCGTCGAGGCCAAACTGATTCCCGGAGAAAATCCCCAAAACGACGAAGCCCAAATGGCTAATGGAAGAGTAAGCGACCAACCGTTTCATATTCGGCTGCACGAGCGCGACGAGCGCCCCATAGACAATTCCGATAATGGCCAACGCGACAATCCACGGCGCGCAATCGTGCGACGCCCGCGGGAACAGATTCAAATTGAAGCGAAGCAGGCTATACGTGCCCATCTTCGATAGCACCGCCGCCATCAACAGCGTCGCGCCAGTCGGCGCTTCCGCGTAGGCATCGGGCAGCCAAGTGTGCAGCGGGAAGATCGGGACCTTCACCGCGAAGGCCAGGAAGAAAGCCAGAAACAGACCAAGTTCCTCTGCCTGCGTGAAGCTGATTTTGCCCATCTCCAGTTGCAGCAGAATCGCCGGCAGGTCGAACGTACCGGCCTTCGTGTAGATGAAGAGAATCGCTGCCAGCATCAGCATCGACCCGGCCATCGTGTAGACGAAAAACTTGGTGGCGGCATAGACGCGCTTCGGGCCGCCCCAGATGCCGATCAGGAAGTACATCGGCACCAGTACGACTTCCCAGAAGACGTAGTAAAGGAACAGGTCAAGCGACGAGAACACTCCAATCAGCCCGAACTCAAGCAGGAGCAGATAGGCAAAAAACTCTTTCGGCCGATGCAGAATCGTCCGCTGCGAAAGGTAAGCCGCCATCGGGACGAGGAACGTCGTCAGAAGGACAAGCCAAAGGCTGGTCCCATCCAGGCCAATATGAAAGCGGATCGCCGGGGTGTCGATCCAAGCCGTGTCCGTCACCCAACTCATCACCGCCGGGCGCATCTGAACTGTCCCGATTAGCAACAGCGAAACACCGAAAATGAAGAGCGAGAACGCCAAGACGAAGCGTTTGGTCACCGACGCCGGCAGCACGAGCGCCGCCACGAAACCGAGAAACGGAAGAATCAGGAGCACCGCGAGGATGTTCATCGCGCACCTCCTAACAGAGCGAAGGCCGAGAAGATGGAAACGGCTCCCAAAACGATCCAAGCCGCGTAGTTCCTCACAATTCCGCCCTGCAGCAGCCGAAACAGACTCCCGAGACCCATCGCGCCCGATGCGGCACCGTGCACCATCCCTTCATCGATCACCCCTTGGTCGAATACCTGCCACAAGAAGTGGCGCGAGGTGCGGGCAATCGGTTTGACGATCGCGGCGTCGTAGGCTTCATCTACGAAGTACTTGTTATAGACCAGGTTGTAGAGGCCCGAGAAGGAACTGGCGAAAGCATCCCCCAATCCGGGGCTGACGATATAGAAAAAGTAGCTAAAACCGATACCGACGAGACCGGCGATCGAACCGATCACCTCAAGCGAAAAATCGTGGCCATGGGCTTGCGCCGGCAACACGTTTTCCAGGAAATGGGGGACATTGAAGACGAACCCGCCGACCACCGAGAGCACCGCCAAAGCCGCCAGCGGAATCCACATAATCGCCGGCGATTCGTGCGGATGGGCGTGGCCCTTGTACTCCCCGAAGAAGGTGAGGAAAATGGTCCGGAAAACGTAGAAAGCCGTCATCATCGCCGTCAGCACCGCCACCCAGAACATCCACGGCGAGTGCGCGTAAACCGAAGCCAAAATAGCTTCTTTCGAATACCAGCCGGAGAAAAACGGAAAGCCTGCGATGGCCAGCGCGCCCATCAGCAGCGTGAAAAACGTGATCGGCAGTTTGCCCCGCAATCCGCCCATCTGGCGCATATCCTGTTCGCCGTCCAGAGCGTGGATTACCGAACCGGAACCCAAGAACAGCAGCGCCTTGAAGAACGCGTGCGTGACCAAATGGAACACTGCGGCGGCATAGGCACCGGAGCCAACCGCCAGGAACATAAAGCCCAACTGCGAAATGGTCGAGTAGGCGTATACCTTCTTGATGTCGTTCTGCACGAGGCCGATCGTCGCCGCGAAGAAGGCAGTGGCCAGACCGATGTAGGCGATCGTATCTTTCGCAATCGGGGCATGTTCAAACAGCGCCGAAGCGCGGCAGCAGAGGTAGACCCCGGCGGTGACCATCGTCGCCGCATGGATCAAAGCCGAAACCGGCGTCGGACCTTCCATCGCGTCCGGCAACCACGTATAGAGCGGAATCTGCGCCGATTTGCCCGCCGCGCCGAGCAGGAGCAGCAGGCAGATGGTGGTCAGGACACCAACCGAAACTTCGACGGGCATACCCTTCACTTTGGCCGCCACCGCCTGGAAGTCGAGCGAGCCGAACGTGTTGATCAGCAGCAGCATCGCCAGCATCACGCCGAAGTCGCCGATGCGGTTGACGATGAACGCCTTCTTGCCCGCGTCGGTCGCCGACTGCTTCAGGAAGTAGAAGCCGATCAGCAGATACGAGCAGAGCCCCACCCCTTCCCATCCCACAAACAGCAGCAGGAAGTTGCCGGACATCACGAGCACCAACATAAAGAACATGAACAGGTTCAGGTACGTGAAGAAGCGATAAAATCCGCCCTCGTGAGACATGTAGCTGGTGGCGTAAATATGGATCAGCGTGCCGATCCCGGTGACGACGAGCAACATGACAGCCGAAAGGCGGTCGATCACGAGGTCGACGCTAAGCTGGAACGAACCGGAGGAGATCCAGGTGAAATAGCTTTCGCGGATCTCAGTTTCCAGCGGCATTGCGCCGCTCAGAACTTTGAGCACCCAAAGGAACGACAGAAGCACGCTGCCAACGGCGATGGCGGACTGGATGCCTTGGCTGGTGCGACGACCGGTCAGGCCGTTCAACACGGCACCGAGCAAGGGGAAGATAGGGATAAGCCAAAGTTGCATTGGGGATTAGTTTTTGAGCGAATCGATCTCGTCGATTTGAAGCGTGTTGCGGTTGCGGAAGATGGTCAAGATAATCGCCAGGCCCACCGCCGCTTCCGCCGCGGCGACCACCATGACGAAGAAGCTGTAGATTTGGCCGTCAACCTTGCCGAACTGGTAGGAGAAGGTGACGAAGCTGAGGTTCACCGCATTGAGCATCAGCTCAATGCACATGTAAATCGTGATGATGTTCTTGCGAAACAGGAAACCGAATGCCCCGATCGCGAACAAAATCGCACTCAGGATCAAGTAAGCATTCAGTGGAACCGTCGCCGTAAAGAATCCGGGCGGAAGCAGTTGGGACATTAGTCGATCTCCTTGCGGGCCAGGACGACAGCACCGGCGATGGCGACGAGGATCAGTATCGAAGTGACTTCGAACGGCAACAGGTACTGGGTAAATAACGCCCAGCCGACCTCGCGCGGGCCGCCCCCGGTGAAGGCGCCGAACTTCACGGCCTTCGCGTTCGACATCGACTGCGTGATCACGTAGCTAGCGAAAACCAGCAGCGCCGCGGTCAGCGGCAGACCCAGGAACTGAGCCAGACCAGCCTTCCGGCTTTCGCGTTCGGCCCCCGCGTTCAGCAGCATGATGACGAAGACAAACAGCACCATGATGGCACCGGAGTAAACCACCAACTGCGCCGCCGCGATGAACTCCGCGCCCAGCAGAAGGAACAACACTGAGAGAGCAACCATCACCGAAACCAGCGAAAGCGCGCTGGAAATCGGATGCTTCTGAAGAACCAAGCTGACCGCGCCGACGATGGCGACGAGCGCGAAGAAAGTGAAGAGAAGAACGTCCATGTTAGTTCGATTTGAGCGCGACGATGAACGCGGTTACCAGAAGATTCAGGAGCGCCGCCGGGAATAGGAACAGCCAGGCGAAACGCATCAGTTGGTCATAGCGGAACCGCGGCACGGTGCCCCGGACCCAGATGAAGAAGAAGATCAGGAAGCCCGCTTTCGAAGCGAACCAGAACAACGGCTGCGCCAAATCCTTCACCCCGGGTACCTGAAACATCAGGCCGAGCCCGAGGATGACGGCACCGATGACGCCCATCGACAACCGGTCCGACGGGCGCGACGGGTTCAACGCATGATAGAACAGCACCCCGGCGAAGAACAGACAAACAAGGGTCGGGATGAACTGGCCCCCAAGTTCGTTCGGAATAATGGGATGCCAACCGCCCAGGAACAGCGTCGTCGCCACCGAACAGGCCGTGATGATGTTGCAGTATTCGGCCATGAAGAAGGCCGCAAACTTCATCGAGCTGTACTCGGTGTTGTAGCCACCGACGAGTTCGTTTTCCGCTTCCGGAAGGTCGAACGGGATACGGTTCGTTTCCGCAAACGCGCAGGTTAAATAGATCAGGAAGCTGAAGATCTGCAGGCCGCCGCCGAGGACGTTCCAGTTCGGCAGAATGCCAAACGTGTACCCCGCCTGAGCGTTCACGATCTCCCGCAAATTCAGCGTATTGACGATCAGCAACGGCGAGGCGATCGCCATCGCCATCGGCAATTCGTAAGCGATCATCTGCGCCGAACTCCGCAATCCGCCCAGCAGCGAATACTTATTGTTCGAGCTCCATCCGGCGAGCGCAATGCCGTAAACGCCCATGCCGGTCAGACCCAGAATCAGTAACAAGCCGATCGAGATATCCGCCTGCCCCATATTCGTCTTGATGCCGAAGACCTCAACGATCGGGCCAATCGGGATCACCGAGATCGCCGTGACGGCGAACATCAGCGCCAACCACGGTGCCAGCCAGTAGTAGAACTTATTGACGTAACTCGGAATGAAATCTTCTTTCGTCAGCAGCTTGATCGCGTCGGCGATTGGCTGCAGCAAGCCATGCGGCCCGACGCGGGACGGGCCGATGCGGAGTTGCACGTGGGCGAGGACTTTACGTTCGATCCACACCAAATAGGCGAGTGTCCCGAGTAGCACGGGGGCGGCGATGGCCGTCTTAAGAATCGAGAGGAGGATGAAGTCCATTAGCTGTAGAGGGCTCCGGGTTTTTCGAGCACTTCGTTGAGAATCTTTGAGTATCGCGTAAGCGAACCCGTCGTGAAAAGGGTATCGCGGGAACTCGAAATGTTACCCGGCACGGTACTCGCCGGCACGCGGCCATTCACCGGATGGGTTTGCGCCGCACCGCCAGTAAGAATGATCGGCATCGGCAGTTGGCCGTAACCAGGCACCGTCGCCGCGATTTCCGCAAAAATCGTGTCGGCGTCGACCGCGCCCAAACTGACTCCCATGCCACGGGCAAGCAGGCCGATGATGGCAAGGTCGGCCTTCGACCCCACCGTCTCGATTCCCTTCTTGATCCGCTGCACTTGGCCGCAAACGTTGGTCACCGTGCCGTTCTTCTCGTAGGCCGATCCGGCCGGCAGAACGACGTCGGCGCGCTGAGCCGTTTCCGTCAGGAACAGATCCTGCACGACGACAAAAGCGCCCTTGCTCGCCAGCGTTTTGCCGCCCTTCAGCGGGTTGGCACCAACCACCCAAAGGGCAGCCAGGTCTGTCGCTTCCAGCATCTGCTGCAAGTTTAAACCCGGGGCAGTCGCGTGGTAGCCGGGCCCGAGGTCGGGCAGCACGCCCATGTCCATCGCACCGCGCGAATTGGCGTAATCGACCAAACAAACGTACTTCACGGGGATCCCGAGCGACTCGCCGAACGCGACGAGTTGGCGAACCTTGTCCCCCTGAATCGAATCGCCAAACAGGATGACGAGATCTCCAGCCTTGGTCAGGTCTTCACGGAGTTGCTCAACCGCCGCGATCGACTCGCCTTCGGCCGCGCGGATGAACTTGCGAGCAATTTTGTCTTCGCGCACCGGCCCGGGGGTGACCGCATAGACGGCCGCTTTATGATGCCGGAAGTTGGCCCGCACCTTGTTCGCCAGCAACGGATGCTGCTGCGAAAGATCGGTCGCGACGACGAGCACGGCCTTGGCCGTATAAATATCTTCGACCGTGCCGAGTTGACCGGTCTTGCCGCTCAACGAGTCGACCAAAGCGACGACGTCGCCCGAGCGATGATGGTCAATATTGGCCGTGCCGAGCGTCGTGCGGGCAAATTTCTGCAGCAGGAAGTTCTCTTCGTTCGTCGTACGCGTCGAGCCGATCACGCCGAACTTCGGCCCGGCCAGGGCCTTGAACTTCTCGGCCACCAGCTTCAACGCCCGGCTCCAACTGGCTTCCTCGAGTTCGCCCGCCGCGTTCCGAATCAGCGGCGTTTGCAGCCGTTCGGGATGGTGGTTGAAGTCAAAAGCATAGCGGCCCTTCACGCACAGGAACTCGCCGTTGATGCCGCTGCGGTCCCGATTATTGCCGCGGACGATTTCGTTGTTCCGCACGCCCAGGGTCGTCTTGCAACCGTTCGAACAGTGCGTGCAAACGGTGCCGACGTGCTCCATCTCCCACGGGCGGGTCTTGTACCGGTAGGTGCCGGAGGTGAGCGAGCCGACCGGGCAAATGTCGATACAACTGCCGCATTCGTCGCATTCGAGATGGTCGCCGTGCGAAGGGATGATCTCCGAATAAACGCCGCGATTGCTGACGCCCAATGCGCCCACGCCCATGCCTTCATTACAAACTCGCACGCAGCGGTAACACAATATGCACCGCGGAGCATCATAGAAGACAACCGGGCTCCATTGCTTTTCGGGCACATGCTGTTTGGCTTCCGTGAACCGGCTCTCGCCGACCCCGTACTTAAACGTCATGTCCTGCAGTTCGCACTCGCCGCCCTTATCGCAGACGGGGCAATCGAGCGGATGGTTCGAAAGCAAAAATTCGAGCGTCGTCTTGCGGGCCTTCACGACCGGTTCGGACTCAGTCCGCACGACCATGCCTTCGGCGACCGGCAGCGTACAGCCCGCCATCAGCTTGGGAGCCTTCTCGACTTCGACCAAACACATGCGGCAGGCCGCTTGCAGGGACATCCCTTCGTAGTAGCAAAACGCTGGGATTTCGATGCCGTTCTGCTTGGCAACTTCAATGAGGAGCGCGCCGTTTTCGGCTTGGACCGAGACCCCGTTGATGGTGACGTTGACGAGTGCCATGGTTCTCCTAGGAAATCGAGACGAGGTCCGAAACCGCGAAGGGGTTCTTCGCGACGTAGGCTTCGAACTCGTTCCGGTACTTCTTGACGATCGCGATCGTCGGCATCGCGGCCGCGTCGCCGAGCGGACAGAAAGTCCGGCCCAGCATGTTCGCCGCCAGGTCTCCGATCAGGTCGATGTCACGCGTCTGTCCATGACCGTCGGTGACCCGTTGCAGCATCTTCTTTAGCCAGGTCGTGCCCTCCCGGCATGGGATGCACCAGCCGCAACTTTCATGCTGATAAAAACGCATGATCCGCAGCGCCAGCTTGACCATATCTGTCGTTTCGTCCATCACCATCAGGCCACCGGAGCCGAGCATCGAGCCAGCCTTGGCGATCGAATCGTAATCCATCGGGATGTCGCACTCTTCGGCCGTCAGCAATGGGCTCGACGAGCCGCCCGGGATGATCGCTTTGAGTTGCCGGCCCTTCCAGATGCCGCCCCCGATTTCGTTGACAAACTTCATCATAGGGAAGCCGAGAGGAACCTCGTACACCCCGGGTTTGTTGACGTGGCCCGACATGCAAACCATGCGGGTACCGCCGCTCTTGGGCACGCCAAGATCAGAGTACGCCGCTCCGCCCATCCGCAGAATCGCGGGGACGGAGCAAAATGTTTCGACGTTATTGAGCAACGTCGGCGCCTGAAACGCCCCGGAAATCGCCGGAAACGGCGGCCGAATCCGCGGCACGCCGCGCTTGCCTTCGAGCGACTCGAGCAGGGCCGATTCCTCACCGCATTCATAGGCGCCGGCGCCAGTGTGGGTGTAGAGGTCGAACTCAAACTCGCTGCCGCAAATGTTCTTGCCGAGGAAACCGCTCTTGTAGGCTTCCGCGATCGCCTTATCCATGATGGCGATCAGATAGTTGTATTCGCCGCGGATGTAGATCCAGCCCTTCTTCGCGCCCACCGCAATCGCCCCGAGTAAAACCCCTTCGATCAACTGATGAGGGTCGTTCTGAATCAGCAGCCGGTCTTTGCACGTGCCCGGTTCGGACTCATCGGCATTCACGACAATGTACTTCGGTTTCTCCGAGGCCCGCGGAACAAAGCTCCACTTCAGCCCGGTCGGAAAGCCCGCTCCGCCCCGGCCGCGAAGGTTCGACGCTTTCACTTCGTTGATCACGTCGTCCGGGGTCATCTCGAGCGCTTTGCGGAGCGCTTTGTAGCCGTCATGGGCGAGATAAGTATCAATCGACGCCGAGTTCTCCAGCCCAAACCGGAAGGAGATAATGCGCGTTTCCAAGGGACTCGGTTCGTTAAACTGCTTCACTTCTCTAAACCCTCCAGGATCGTATCTAGTTGATCGGTGGAGACTTCGTGATGGAAGTCGTAGTTCACCTGAATCGCCGGAGCCCAGGAACAGGCACCAATGCATTCGACCTCTTCGAGCGAGATCCGGCCATCGGCCGAAACCTCTTTATGGCCGAGACCCAGCTTGTGGCACGCGTGGTCGTACAGTTCAGCGCCGCCGCGGAGCATACAAGCCACGTTCGTACACACTTGAACGTGAAATTTGCCCATCGGCTTCTTGTGCAGCATGGAGTAGTAGCCGACTACTTCGTCCACTTGCATCGTGCTCAGTTCCAGCCGCCGGCCGAGCTCTTCCATCATTTCCTGGGTCACCGAGCCGATTTCGTCCTGGCCAAACATCAGCATCGGAATCAACGCCGCGCGTTGGCGGCCTTCGGGATAGTGGGTCACCAGGTCGGCGAATTTAGCTTCCAGTTCGGGCGAAAAGGTCATCGATCACAATCTCCCAGTACGAAGTCGAGGCTGCCCATCACGGCGATCGCGTCAGCAATTTGACGTTTTTCGATCAACCGGGGCAAGCCTTGCAGGTTCGCGAAACTCGGCGTCCGCATGTGTACGCGAAGAGGCTTGGCGGTTCCGTCGCTGACGACGTAATACCCAAGTTCCCCACGGGGCGATTCCACCACTTGGAAGACTTCGCCTTCGGGCACCGCAATGCCTTCGGTGACGATCTTGAAGTGGTAGATCAACGCCTCCATCTGCGTCTTCATTTTTTCTCTCTCGGGCAGGACCACTCGATGCGCGTCGGCGCGCGTCGGCCCTTCCGGCATGCCGTCCATGGCCTGCTGCACGATCTTCAGGCTCTCGCGCATTTCGGCCATCCGCACCGTGTAGCGTGCAAAAACGTCATTATCGGTCGAGGTTGGCACCATGAAATCGAACTTCTCGTAGCTCGAATAAGGGGTCATCTTCCGGGCGTCCAGCGGAATTCCCGCGGCGCGGATCAACGGGCCGGTGATGCCGACGTCCAGCATCTGCTCCACCGGGATCATCCCGATGCCTTTCGTCCGCCGCAGCCAGATCGGATTATTGTTCAGCAGAGTCTCGTATTCATCGAGTTTGCTCGGAAAATCGGCGAGAAACGCGTGGACCAGCTTTTCCCAACCGCGCGGCGGGTCCAGCGCCAGGCCACCGATGCGGATGTAGCTCGTCATCAACCGCTGACCGCTGAACATCTCAAACAAGCGGAGCAGGTCTTCGCGCTCCCGGAAGGTGAGGAAGAACATCGTCATCGCGCCCATGTCGAGCGCGTGCGTACCGAGCCAAACCAGGTGACTATTGATCCGCGTCAGTTCAGCGAGCATCACCCGCATCCACTGCGCCTTCGGCGGAATCTCCAGTCCGAGCAGTTTCTCCACCGCCAGCGAATAGCAGAGATTGTTCGAAAGATTGGCCAGATAGTCGACGCGATCGGTCAGCGTGATCACCTGTTGCCAGTTCAACGCCTCGCACTGTTTCTCAATGCCGGTATGGAGGTAGCCGATTTCGGGAGTGGCTTTCTCGATGAATTCGCCGTCCAGTTCGAGCACGACACGCAACACGCCGTGCGTCGACGGATGTTGCGGTCCCATGTTCAGAGTCATGCGCCGGGTGGTACCGGCTTCGGACTCTTGATGCACCGCGGGCTCTAGGATCGTTTCGCTCATATTCCTCGGGGGCCCTATTGCTGCTCGCCGTAGCTGTACTTGAAGCCGTGGGTGGGGAAATCCCGGCGCAGAGGGTGGCCTTCCCAATCGTCCGGCATCATTATCCGCTTCATGTTCGGATGGCCCGTAAACACGACGCCAAACAGGTCAAACACTTCGCGTTCATACCAATCGGCCCCCGAATAAACAATGGTCGCCGAAGCGATCTCGGCCGCCACCGAGGCCCGCAAGCGAAGGCGAAGATTCCGCCCGACCGCCTGCAAGTGATAAACCATTTCGAAACGCGGATCGAGCGGGTAGCGGTCCACCGCGGTCACCGTGGAAAGCCGGTCAAAACCTTGGTGATACTTCAAATACGCTAAAGTCGCGACGATCTCGGCGGGCTCGATCGTTAAAGTAATTTCAGCAAACTGAGTATGGCCAGCCAGAACGGCGGCGGGGTGTGCGGCGACGAGACCGGCGATCGTCTCGTTCTCAAGCATCGCTTCAGACAACATGAGTGACATCCTCTTCTTTCGGCAAGGCGACCTCTTGGATGATCACGCCTTCGGCATGGCTCCAATCGAGGACCCCCTTCTTCCAGATGTAGAAGAAACCGGCTAGGACTAAAACTACGAACAGCAGCATCTCGATGAAGCCGAACATCTTCAGGTCCCGGTACACAACGGCCCAGGGGTAGAGGAACACGACCTCAATATCGAAGAGAATAAACAGCATCGCCACCAGATAAAACTTCACGCTGAAGCGTTCTTTTGCGGTGCCGGTGGGGACGATGCCGCATTCGTACGGCGTATCTTTGGCCTGATTGCGGAATTTCTTGCCGAGTACGTAGCCGGCGACGATGATCCCCGTCGCGTTCGTAATCGCAAACATCCACGTCAGGAGGACGGGTAGATAGGACTCTGGAAGTGACGTTGGCAACATCGGTTATAGGTAGTGGGAGGAGAAGGGAAAAGGCTCCTACTTAAATTATAATGACCTTAACGAGGGCGAGTCAAAGAAGCACTTTGGCCGACGCGCCCGAAGGGCAGGAAACTCCAAACATTTATGCTAGAAATTGTTTTAAACGGCGAGCCGCGAAAGGTCCCCGAGGGATCGACGGTGCTGGATCTGTTGGCCGACCTGGGAATCGAGCCAACGCGCGTGGCGGTAGAACTCGACCACGTCATTTTAAAACCGGCACGCTGGCTGGAGACCATCCTGGCCGCTGGGGCCAAGGTGGAGATCGTCCATTTCGTGGGCGGCGGCTAGAATTAGTCGCGTTTGACGAGCTGAGCCATGGCCTCGGCCACAACCTCGCCGCAGCGATAGTCTGGATGGTCGGTCGGTTCAAAGGCCTTGACGGCGGCGACCTCGTCCACTGGCCGAAGCATGGCCCGGATCTTCTTTTCCGAGACCCCGACGGACTCATCCCAGCGGATCTCGCCCCCGTCGCTCAGCCCCTCCTGGATCTCAATGATTTCGCGGATCCCTCGAAAGACGATCTTCACCTTCTGCCCATCCGGGTTCAGATATTCGTCAGCCGCCTCTTCGCCGAATTCGGTGGCGCGCTCATAGGCGTGTTCGCCGTCTTTCGCCTGCAGCAGACGGGTATTGATGTGGACGACATTGCGCGGGTCGCCCTCCACGCGGATCTCGAGAACTTCTTCGGCCAAGTACCAGCCGTGGTCTTTTTTTAGACGCATGGGTCTATTGTCTGATATAACTGCTGCCATGTTGCTTCTTGCTGCCGCCACGATTTTGCTAAGACTGACCGACGGGACCACGGTCGAAGGCCCCGCCACTTTTTCGTTGGGCGGCAACGGAGTCGCGAAGATTTTGTCGTTCCATAGCGCGGCCCCGGCGTCGGCGACTGAGGCGACCCTGATTAAGGACGACCTGGCGATCGTGCAGGCGGACAAAGATCGCGCCGGGCGGGACGCGGCCGTTGAGCAGTTGGTCGCGATCGGGGTGCCGGTATTGACGCCGTTGCTCGACATCTACAAAGACACCGACCAGCATGAGCCCCGGCCGCTTTACCGGCTCTTCGAACGCATCATGCCGAGCGGAGCCGATGGCTTCGATCGTACGCTCGGCCTTCTGCGTTTGCAGAACGGGCAGATGCTGCGCCTCGCCACGCCAACCGGTTCGGTGAAAGTTGGCCAGCGCGAGATCCCCTGGGCGAACGTCAGGGCCTTGGCCGTGCAACACAAGCGAATCGTGAAACGCGTCGTGGCCCATTCGCTTCGGCATTCGACACAGATCGAATATCTGGATTCCGGGATCGAACTCCGCGCCGATTCGCGGCTCAGTGCCACCGCGAGCGGCTTCGCCCGGCTGTCTTGGAAAGACGACGGCTGGGCCACCGATCCGAACGGACTCACCAAGCCCGGCAGCCCGGCGTACAAGACGAATCTGGTGGACGGGCATCCGTTTGGCGCGCTCCTCGGTCGAATGGGCGCCAAGGGCGCGACGTTCGCCGTCGGCAAGTCCTACGCCGACAAAGCCCCGGGAGCGGGTCGCCTCGGACTAGCGATCAACGACAACAAACATTGGCAGAATAACCTGGGAACCTATGCCGTCCAGTTGACGGCGACGGCGGCTTACGACTGGGGCGAAGCTCAATAAGTTTTGGTTTGTCGAAACATTTCAAGCAAGCAGGCACTCTGTGTATCTAAAATGGCGAGAGTGTATCTGCAGTTTCGAGTTTCGGCAACAGTAACGGTAATAGGCCTCACCCTATTGATGGTGGCCTGTGGGCAAAAAGCCCCCGAGGTAGCCAAGAAAGAGGAGAAGCCCGCGGCATTCGCCGTTCCGGCCAACCCCTACGCCGACGATGCGGCGCGGTTCCTGGCCGGCATGCCGGGACGGGACGAAAGCCCTCTGAAAAAGCGCGAGGGAGAAAAGCAGTGGCGGGCTCACGCCGCCGGCTTTGATGCCGCGTTTGCGCGGTGGGCCACGGTAAGGCAGCCGCCGATCTCAGCGTTTCAGGCGAGCGAATTGTCCGGAGCGGAGATCGAATCGGCTACCGCGTTCTACCCATTCGGCGGGCCGGACGTCGTCCATCTCTTGACCTTTTACCCGAAGAATCCGGCGTACATCATGGTGGGCTTAGAGCCGCCCGGCACCCTGCCGACCGAAAAGCGGCTGAGTTCAGCGGCGCTCGAAGCTCAGTTGCCGGAGGTCCGGCGGACGCTGTTCGATGTCCTGGGGAAAAGTTTCTTCATCACGAAAGAGATGGACAAGCAGCTTCGGGGGCAGGTAACGGATGGACTCTTGCCAATCATGCTCGTTCAACTCGTCCGCTCTGGCGCGAAGATTGTCGGGACGGCGCCGATCATGCTCGACCCGAAGGGCACCGTGGTCGCGCGGGACGAATCGCTGAAGGCTCAGGTGAACCGGGGCGTAGCGATCGATTACTTGATGAAGTCAGAAACGACCCCGCACCGGATCTATTATTTCTCGATCAATCTGGGCGATTCCCGCTTCTCGACCAACGAGAGCTTCAAGGCATTTCTGGCCCAGCAATCGCGCCTTGTCAGCATGTTCAAGTCGACTTCCTACATGCCGCACCGGGCGGACTTCTCCGCGATCCGGGAACAGGTGTTGCAACGGAGCACGGCGGTGGTGCAGGACGATTCGGGAATTCCCTTCAAGTACTACGACGCAGCCAAATGGGACCGCCAACTCTATGGCCAGTACTCGAAGCCTTACGGTTCGTTCCGCAATCTGGTCCAGCCCGATTTGCAGAAGGCGTTCGCGGATAAGGCGTCGGTCAAGCCGCTGGCGTTCAACATTGGCTACGGCTTCAATCGGATCCCCTCCAACCTGCTGATCGCCCGCAAGAGACCCTAAACCTATGGCTCGAATGCGCCTGCGGGCCGAAAACAACCGCTTAAAGATCGAGCACTCCATCATTGACGGGGTGCGCGAGATGCTGGAGCGGTTGTTGCGGGAGTACCCCGATGACGTGATACGCTCCGTGGTGCCTGGTCGAATTTCGAAAGTCCGGGACGCGAGAGGAACGTTGAAAGTTCACATCACGGTGCCTGTCATGAACGGATGGAAGGCGATCGCGCTGAGCGATGGGGCCCGCCAGGAACTTTTCATCAGCACCACGTTGTCCGAGGAGGAGCTGCTGGCCGCCCTTCGGCGCTCGGCGGGGCAATGAAGTTTCGATGGCTGCTGTTCGCCCTGATCTTGATTGGCTCGTTGCGGATCGCTTCGACGTGGCAGCACTTTAACGCGACCATCGACGAGACCGCCCACTTGGCCTGTGGCATGGAGTGGTGGTCGGAGCACAAATACACGGTCGAGTATCAGCATCCGCCATTGGCGCGCATCGCCCTGGGGTTTGGGCCCTACATGGCGGGGGCGCGGACGAATGGATACCCCGCCATGGACGAGGAAGGCAACGCGATTCTGCATGAGCGCGGGCACTACTGGCGAAATTTGGCCTTAGCGCGAGCGGGGATTCTGCCCTTCTTTTGGCTGGCTTGTTGGGCGGTCTGGTCGTTCGCGCGCCGGTTGTACGGCGATTGGACGGGGCTGGCAAGCGCGGGGATTTTCAGCATGATCCCGGGCGTACTTGGCCACGCTGGTTTGGCGACGACCGATATGGCGGCGATCGCTACGTTCGCCTGGGTGGTTGATCGGGCTCACGGCTGGTTCGAGGCGCCGTCGAGGGCTGGCCTGGCGTGGACGGGCTTAGCGGTGGGGCTGGCGGCGGCTTCTAAATTCAGTAATATACTCTTCCTCGCTTTGGTGATGGGATTATTCATCGTGGTCTATCGGCGGGGCTGGCCACTGCTCTGGAGCGGAGTATTGGCCTTGGTGGTGCTCTCGGCCACGTATGGGTTCGTTTACGACACGAGCGACATCCGCGTGCCACAAGACAAGGCGGGGGAAGGGTTGAAAAATATCGTAAAGCATGCGGTTAGAACTCCCTTTCTGGGACCGGTGATCCGCGGCGTATTAGACGTGCAGGCGCACAATAAGCTCGGCCACCCGAGTTACCTGATGGGCCAGGTGACGCAACTCGGCGATTGGCGGTTTTTTCCAGTGGTCCTGGCGGTAAAGACGCCGCTAGCGATTTTGGCATTGTTTTTCTTGGCCTGGCGACGAACGACATGGCTCCCGGTGGCAATCGCATTGCTGTTGTTGGCGGCGTTGCTGCCGGTCAGTATGAACTTTGGCCTTCGGCACGCGATGTCGGTGTACGTGCCGGTTTCGGTGGCGGCTGGGTGGGCGCTGGTTCACGTGTCGCGCTGGATTGCCGGACCTCTGGGAGCCTGGCTCGTCGTTGCGTCGGCGCTCGCGCATCCGGACTACATTGCCTCCTTCAACGAAGCGGCGCGGCCTGACCCCGCGTGGTTCCTCGTCGACAGCGATTTGGATTGGGGACAGGATCTGCCCTCGCTCGTTCGATTGATGGATCGGCGTTCGATTCCCACGTGCCGCTTGGCTTATTTCGGATCCCAGGATGTCCAGCGGCTGTACCCTGGCCGGTTCACTCAGGACTTGAAGAATAACCAGCCGAGCAAGGGCTGCGTCGCGGTCAGCATGTTCCGCTTGACGATGGATGCGCGGAGTTCGATTCAGAACGGAGAGGGCGACCCGTGGCACTGGCTGCGGCAGGTCCCCGAGTTGGAACGAGCCGGACGTTCGATCGTCGTTTATATAATTCCTTAAGCTATGAAGCCGTACGGCTTTCTCTTCGCGCTGGTCCTGGTTGGCTCACTCCGCATCGCGGCCACGTGGCAGCATTTCAACGCGACCTACGACGAGCCCTTTCACGTGGCCTGTGGCGTCCAGTGGTGGGCGGAGAAGGAATACACACGGGAGCGGCAGCACCCTCCGCTGGCTCGGATCCTGGTGGGTCTGGGCCCGTATCTGGCCGGGGTGCGGCCGGGCGGCCGTGGTGATTCCGTGGCCGAAGGCAACTTCCTACTCCACGAGCGGGGGCACTACTGGCGACACCTGACGTTGGCGCGAGCCGGGACGCTGCCGTTCTTCTGGTTGGGCTGCGCAGCCATTTGGCTGCTGGGCCGACGGCTATACGGGCCCAATGTAGGAGTCGCCGCGGTCGGGGTTTTCAGCCTGTTGCCGCCAGTGTTGGGCCATGCCGGCCTAGCGACCACCGACCTGGCGGCGATGGCGACCTTCGCCTGGACGGTGGAACGGGCGCAGGCCTGGATGGTCTCGCCGGCGCGGATGGGAGTGTTCTGGACGGGCCTCGCGCTCGGGCTGGCGATGGCGGCCAAGTTCAGCAATCTGTTGGTCGTGGCGCTGGCGGTAGGGCTGCTGGTGGTGGCCTATCGCCGAGGGTGGCCGCTTGTCTTGAGCGTCTTGCTGGGGCTGGTGGTCTTGTCCAGCACTTACCGATTCGTGAAGGAGTTCCCGGATGGCCAAAAACCGAAGATCGCCTTGCAGTCTTATCTTTATCCGGCTTGGCAGGGCATTGAGGCGATTCAAAAGCACAACCGGGATGGGCATTTCAGCCTTCTGCTCGGGCAGGTCCACGTGGGCGGCGATTGGCGATTTTTTCCCGTAGCGTTGGCGGTGAAGACCCCGCTGGCGGCCCTCGCGTTGTTTTTGCTGGCATGGCGGCGGGCGGCATGGTTGCCCGTGGCGATGCTTCTTCTGCTGTTGGCGGCGCTGCTGCCGGTGAACATCAACCTGGGCATTCGCCACGCGCTGCATCTGTACGTGCCGCTTTCGCTTGCCGCGGGGTGGGCGCTGATTCATGCGAGCCGTTGGCTGACGGTGCCGCTGTCGGCCTGGCTCGTGGTGGCCTCGGCTCTGGCCCATCCTGACTACATCGCCTCGTTCAATGAAGCGGCGCGGCCGGAACCGAGTTGGTTTTTGGCCGAGAGCGATTTAGATTGGGGCCAGGATTTAGCGCCGCTCGTGCGAATGATGGATCGGCGAGGGATCGCGACGTGCCGGTTGACGTACTTCGGCACGGCGGATTTGAGCCAGCTTTACCCGGGGCGCTTTCGGGACGTGCCGCGGTGGGAGGAAACGAGCAAGGGCTGCGTGGCGGTGAGCGTGCGCATCCTGGCTTTGACGTCTCGCGACGCGGTGCGGAATGGGGAAGGCGACCCTTGGCATTGGATCCGGCAGGTACCGGAACTCGAACGCGCCGGCAAGTCGATTGTCGTCTACGACGTTCCCTAGGCCGGGCCGAAGAGGCGGATCATCGGGCGCTGGCGGCGATCGAGAAAGACGCGGCTCGTGCGCTCGTGCAACGCCGCATCGGCAGCGGCGCGGACTCCGGTGAAGTACGGGGGGCCATCGGCCCATTCGAGCAGGCAGGCCCGGGGATCGGCAGCGCGAGCGGCCGCGCGGGCTTGCTGCTCCGGCGGAAGTTCCGGGCGCCACCAGTCGTCGGCGGCCATCTGCACTCGATAGCGACCACGACCGAGGGCGGTCAGGTTGTCGGTGAGGCCCCAGTCGAGGGCGAAGACGCCGCCAGGGCAGGCGCCGGGGCGCGAAAGGTAAACCGCCACTTGCGTCGTGACGTCGGTCCATTCCCGGCGCGGGCCATTGGCGGCGGCTTGAAAATAGGGGACCCAGACGGTGAGTTGGGAATAGGCGAGGAAGCCGCAGGCGAGGGCAACGGCCCAACGGGGCTGTGGGAGCGCGGCTAGCGTGGTGCAGGCGGCGGCCGCTAACAGGGGCCACAGCAGCAAATGGTGGTGGATGGAGCCGCCCGCACCACCGGTGAACATCATGGCAAGGAGTGCGAAAACAGTGGCGGTCCAGAAGAACGCCGGTAGGCGACGGCGCACGGCCAAACCAGCCACGGCCAACAGTGCCACGCTGGCTACAATGCCGTAGAGCGCGGGCGGAGGGTCAACCGGAAACAAGAGCCCGAGCATGGCGGATCCGTCGAGAGAGTGGCGGGCCGCCCACAGTTTGGGCCAGATTTCGGTTGGGACGAGTTCGGTTCGCAGGCCGCTCATCGCGTGGGGAACCTTCGAGCGGTAATAAAGATAGGGCGCGGCACCGAGCAGGAAGCCAGCCGCGACGCGCCAATGGCAAAAGCGACGCAGGCGAGCGGGGTAGAAGATCGCCGACGAGGCAACCACGGCGGCCAGCACCCAGATGGCGACGGCTTTGTCCCAAACCATCAAGCCCGCCAGCAGCCCGGCCCAGAGGAAAGAGTTCCGACGGACGGCGTAAAGCAATAGCGTGCTGAGGAACAGTTGAAGGCCCACCGGCCCCCAGTCCATCACGATCGGCAAAACGAAAAGAGGATGGGCGATGAAGAGGATCGCGGTGAGAGTGACGGCCGAAACGGAACCGAAGCCCAGCCAGAAGCGAAGCGATAAGCCCGCGATGGCGACGAGGGCAAAGAGTAGCGGCAGGCGAACCGCGAAAGGGCTGAGCGGGACCAGCTTGAGGTACGGAACGTAAAGCGCGGCCTTGATTGTTCCCACGTAGGCCATGATCATCAGGGCGATCTGGCCGTGGAGGATCGAGAAGGCGCAACCAGCCGGATCGTCAATGGCCTTCAGAAAAAGCGCTTCGTCCTGGTGCAGGCCGCACCAACCGGCGACGACCCAGCCGAGTACGAACAGGCCCAGCAGACCGGCCGCGCCAACGAATCGCATAGTCCAGCATAGCGCCCGGGGTAGCAGTGGCGGTTGGTACACTATGGAAAGTATCTTTGTTCGAGGTAGCGTTTGGTTCTCCGATCCCTTTTCACCGTCCTTTTCTTCATTCCCGCGCTTTCCGCCCAAGATATCTTGCAGCGTTACTTCGAAGCGAATGGACGGCAAGCCGACCAGACGCGCGATTTGCAGATGGAGATGGATTTCGATGCTCGTCTGCCGAAGCTGGGCAAAGTTGGCCATTTGACCGGTAAACGGTACGTCGCCAGGAACGGCCACGTCGCCTTCGCCGTGAAATCGATCACCGGGGACGACACCGTGAAAAAGCACGTGATCGCCCGATATCTATCGGGGGAGCAAGAGAACAGCACCAAGCCGATCGACTCCGGCATCACCGATCAAAACTATAAGTTCAAGTTTAAGCGGATGGCCGAACAGGAAGGGCGGCGGGTGCATATCTATGAAGTTGCTCCGCGGAAGAAGCGGGTCGGACTGTATAAGGGGGAACTTTGGATCGACGACGAGTTGGCCCTGCCGATCCGGGAGCAGGGAGAGTTTTCGAAATCTCCGTCGCCGGTGTTCTTGAAGAAGGTATCGTTTACGCGGTACTACTCTGTCCACAAGGGAGTGGCGCTGCCGACCCGGGTACAGTCGGTGATTGAGACCAGAATCGCGGGTAAGGCGGAGCTTCTGATCAACTACTCCAATTTTCAACGAGGCGGAGAGCCGCCCGCCACTGAGGTTGCTATAGCGACCAATCACAGACCCGTTCCGACTGTTTACTGAAGGACAGTTGTTATTCCGGTGCCGGTTGCCGTACCGTAGGGGATAGGTTCTATGCGCACGCTTTTTCTAAATCCTCCTTCTTTTGAAGGATTTGACGGTGGCGCCAGCTCACGCTGGCCTGCTACGCGTGAGATCGAGTCGTACTGGTATCCAGTTTGGCTCTGCTATCCCGCGGGCATGCTGCCCGATAGCAAGGTGGTAGACGCTCCTCCCCACGGGATTTCGATCGAACAAACGGTCGAGATGGCGAAGGAGTTTGAACTGTTGGTTTTGTTCACGTCGACGCCTGGTTTCCACGTTGACGTGCAGATGGCCGAAATGATGAAGGACCTCAACCCCAAGTTGAAAGTCGCTTTCGTCGGACCTCCGGTTACTGTAGAGCCAGAAAAGTCTTTGCGCATCGCTCCGGCGATCGACTTTATCGTGCGGAAAGAGTTCGATTACGCGATTGTGGCCTACGCGAAGGGCACCCCGCTGGAGGAAATTCCGTCCGTTTCGTTCCGGCGGCCCGATGGTTCGTTTATGCACAACCCCGACGGGGCGGTGATCGAGAACCTTGATGAGTTGCCGTGGGCTTCAAAGATTTACAAGCGCGATTTGGATTTCCGCCGGTATAACGTGCCGTTTCTGCACAACCCGTACGTGGCGTTGTACACCTCGCGCGGCTGTCCGGCGCAGTGTACGTTCTGTTTGTGGCCGCAGACTCATTCCGGTCACCGGTGGCGGTTGCGTTCGGTCGATGACGTGGTCAATGAAGTCCGCTGGGTGAAGGACAACTTCCCCGGGCTGAAGGAAGTCTTCTTCGACGACGACACGTTCAACTACCAGAAAGCCCGGACGATCGCCTTGTGTAACGAGTTGGGAAAGGTCGGGATCACTTGGTCCTGCACTTCCCGCGTCACGACCGACTTTGATACGTTGAAGGCGATGAAAGACGCCGGCGGCCGTCTGATGATCGTCGGCTACGAGTCGGGCGACCAGCAGATTCTGAAGAATATCAAAAAGGGCGCGACGATCGACATGGCGCGCCGGTTCACCGCTAACGCGCATAAACTGGGTTTGACGATCCACGCCGACTTTATCGTTGGCTTGCCGGGTGAGACGCGGGATTCGATCCGGAATACGATCAACTTCGCCAAGGAACTCGACTGCGAGACCATTCAGGTTTCGCTGGCGCATCCCTACCCGGGTACCGAGTTCTTCGACTATGTGAAGAAGAACAACCTGATCACCCTCGACGCGATGACCGACGAGAAGGGTCACCAGTTGCCGAACATCATCTACCCCGGGCTGGACCGTGGTGAGTTGGTGGAATCGGTGGAACGGTTCTACAGCGAATATTACTTCCGGCCGAAAGCGGCTTGGCGAATCGTGCGGAAGTCGATTTTCGACTCGACCGAACGCAAACGGCTCTACAAAGAAGCCCGGGAATATATGGCGCTACGGAGCAAGCGGAAGCAGTTCGTTAAGGAACAGAAAGAAGCCTCCCTCGCCGGTGTCAAGTAATCGGCTGGTCCGGAAGACGCGACTGTTCGCCGCCATCGTCGTCGTGACGAATGTGTTGGGCAACTTCGCGCTCAGTTGGGGCATGAAACATGGGGCTGCGCTCGACGGCAGCCCCCTATCTTTTGTAATGGTCGTATTTAACCCTTGGGTGCTCGTCGGGATCAGCCTGTTGACAGGTTGGGTGCTGTCACGCATGGCACTGTTGAGCTGGGCGGATTTGAGCTATGTGATTCCGGTGACCTCTGTAGGCTTCGTTTTGAATGCCATCATGGGGGCCGTGTTTCTGGATGAAAAGATCAGCGCGCTGCGGTGGGCGGGAACGGTCTGCATCGTCGGTGGAACGGTGCTGGTGGGCTTGACGGCCCCGAAGACGGAACGATGAACGCCTGGATCTACGTGGCGATCATCGTGGTCTCGACCGTCGCCAGTGACCTGCTGCAGAGCTGGGAGATGAAGCGCCAGGGGGAGATGACCAATTTCGGGATTGGCCACTTGCTGAAGACGCTGCTATCGAAGCTGCCGCTGATTGCGTCGGTCGTGTTTCTGGCGATTTCGTTCTATGCGTTTCTAGCGCTGCTGCAGGTGGCGGATTTGAGTTTTGCGGTGCCGGCGACAGCACTGAGTTTGGTGGCGGAAACGATTCTGGCGCGCTTGCTGCTGAAGGAGAAGGTAACGGCGGCGCGCTGGGCCGGCACGGCGCTCGTGACTTGCGGCGTTTACCTACTGGCCCTTTGATGGAATACGTGCTTTGGGTTCCGCTGGCCTACCAGGTGATCGCTCTGCTCGCCAGCATCAAGCGCTTGTTTCAGACCGATCCCGAGCCGACGGCGTTTCCGCCGATTTCCATTCTGAAGCCCGTTTACGGTACCGATCCCGGGTTCTATGCCGCGATCCGGTCGCACGCGACGCAGGACTACCCGCACTTTGAGATTCTGTTTTCGGTGGCGAGTCCGGACGATCCGGCGATCCCGGAGATTCAACGGCTGATCGCCGAGTTTCCGGAGCGGCGCATTCGGCTGCTCGAAAGGGAGACGGTGTCGCCGAACCGAAAGGTGGGAGCTTTGATCGATCTGGCGAAGGAGGCTCAGTATGATGTGCTGCTCGTGAACGACGGCGACATTATGGCCCCTCCACGGTATCTGCGAACGATTATGGGCGGGCTGGAGCAACCGGGCGTAGGGTTGGTGACGGCGTTGTATCGCGGGCGGGCGGAGCATGTTCCGGGGATGATGGAAGCTTTGGGAGTGGCCACTGATTTTGCGCCGAGCGCCTTGGTGGCACCGCTCGTGGGAGTGGCCGAGTTTGCGATGGGGTCGACGCTGCTGTTGCGGCGGGCGGACCTGGAGGCGCTGGGCGGATTCGAGATTCTGGCGGATAAGATTGCCGACGACTACCAACTGGGGCTAGAGGTGAGCAAGTTGGGCAAGCGGATCCACTTGAGCACGGCTGTGGTGGAGACGAGTTTAGGGGCGAAAACTTGGGGGGCGGCGCATCGGCACCAGTTGCGGTGGGCGCGGACGATTCGCGTATCGCGCGGCGGGGTGATTGGGTATTTGGGAATGCCGGTGACGTTTGCGACGGTATGGGCGTTGATCGCGCTGGCGACGGGGAACTGGGGGATGGCGATTTTGTTGGTGGCGATGCGGATCAACGTGGCGGTGGTGGCGGGGCTGGTGGGGTTGGAAGATAAGAATGTGCTGTGGTTGATGGGGT
>Ga0163144_10004555_pt1 | contig 31149 bp, 26 predicted proteins | sample OliLak19BULKMAT1_FD_123175 | JGI IMG/M metagenome (GOLD analysis project Ga0163144, IMG submission 123175) | Freshwater microbial mat bacterial communities from Lake Vanda, McMurdo Dry Valleys, Antarctica - Oligotrophic Lake LV.19.BULKMAT1 | ecosystem: Environmental > Aquatic > Freshwater >... | reverse complement strand
GCGAGAGAGCGCAGCATCGCCCGGCGTCGTGGAGCGAAAAAAGTGCCGTTTTGGTCGCCAAAAAGCTGCGGCTTCCGGTGCTCAGCGAGGGGGCTTGAGCAACACCATGGAAACCTTTTCGCAAGCTTGGCAACGCATCTGTATGCTCGAAGAGATCCTGCCCGGCAGCGCGGTGGCCGCGTGGTTCGATGGCGAACAGGTTGCGCTCGTGCGTCCTGCCCAAGGGAACGAAGTGTTTGCGATTTCAAACTTCGATCCCTTTAGCCAGGCCTACGTGATGGCGCGCGGTATCGTCGGAGATCGGGCTGGCGTGCTGAAGATTGTTTCCCCCATCTTCAAGCAAAGTTTCAGTTTAGAAACAGGTGAATGTCTGGATGATTCCTCGGTGGAGTTGTCGGTTTATCCAGTTCGCGTTTTAGAGGGCGTTGTGTTCTTGGCGCCGAAAGAGCTGTCATGACAGCCGGTGCCTCGGCTGCGATGCTCGGGCGGGTGGAGGCCAAAGAAGACGTGCGCCCGCGCCGTAAGCTGCCATTGCTATCCGTCGATGCGCTCTTGAGTGAGCAGCAGACTCTGACCGCGGTGGAGCGGTTTTCAAGCCTGCATGATGCGGGGGAAGTGCCAGAAAAACACAAGATATACAGCGAACTCCTGCCTCTCAGCAAACCCGGGGTAGGCCAGCAGTACGCGTTTGAGGTGGATCTGGATGCTTGCACGGGTTGCAAGGCATGCGTCGCAGGTTGCCACACCATGAATGGTTTGGACGAAGGGGAAACCTGGCGCGGCGTAGGGCTCTTGAGTGGTGGCACGGCTGAGACGCCAGCAGCTCGGTTGGTCACCTCCTCATGTCATCATTGCGTGGAGCCCGCATGCATGGCGGGCTGCCCAGTTCAGGCTTACGAAAAGGATCCGATTACCGGGATCGTCAAGCACCTCGATGATCAATGTTTTGGTTGCCAGTATTGCACGCTCATGTGCCCGTACGATGCGGTGAAGTACAACAAACGTCTCGGCATTGTGCGCAAGTGCGACATGTGCAGCAGCCGGCTTGAGAATAGTGAAGCGCCGGCCTGTGTTGAGGCCTGCCCGAACGGGGCCATCGCGATCCGGGTCGTTGACCAGCAAGCGGTGATCCAGGCCAGCGAAGCGCAGAGCTTCTTGCCTTCAACGCCTTCGCCTGAGAATACGCTGCCAACCACACGTTACAAAACAAGCAAAGCGCTGCCGGCCAATATGCTGGCCGCTGATTTCTATGCGGTAAAGACTGAGCATTCTCATCCAGCTCTGGTCGTCATGTTAACGCTGACGCAACTTTCAGTCGGCGCCTTCGTGCTCGGTTTCGGTCTCGAGAAGCTGACGGGCCGTGCTTTGGGAAGCCCACTAGCTCAGGCAGCTTTGGCGTGCTTTTTGGCCGTGTTGGCGCTCGGAGCGAGCGTGTTCCATCTGGGGCGGCCGTGGCTTTTCTATCGCGCAGTCTTGGGCTTGAGAACTTCGTGGTTAAGCCGTGAGGCGCTCTGTTTTGGACTCTTCGCAAAATTCGCCATTTTGCACGGATTGCTCTTGGCCTTGCCGAATCTAGCTCAGCTTCCTTTGCCCTCCGCGTTGTGGATTGAAAATGCTGCTCGGATCTCGCGTGTTGGTGCCGCTCTCTTCGGTACCTTGGGCGTGTTCTCATCGGTGATGGTGTATGTGGCCACGAAACGAGCGCAGTGGCAGGCCGAGGAAACAGGGATCCGTTTTTTCGGGAGCATGCTCTTGTTGGGACCCGCGGCCGTGCTCGCCGCCAGTGCCGCACCTTCCGAGACGCCGTTGGCCATGCAAGATGTGCGGGCACTGCTTGGGCTGATCGTTGGAACAACCCTGGTGAAGCTCGCCCTTGAGGCGCAGATCCTGGCGCACGTTCGGGATCGCCGACAGTCGGTTAAGAAGCGCCAAGCGCTCTTGCTGCTCGGGCCGCTCCGCACGGCCACAGGTTGGCGCTTTGGAGCGGCGTTGGTGTGGGGCGTCGTCTTTCCAAGCATGTGGCTGCTCTTGGGCACCGCCACCTGGCCAGTGGGGGTGGTCGGGCCCCTGTTGCTTTTGGGCTTGCTCGTGGGTGAATTCGCCGAGCGCTACCTCTTCTTTTGTGCCGCACCCGCATCGCAAATGCCCGGAGCTCTTCCATGAAGCACGTCACTCTAAAGCTCAAGTCTGCCGTACGTCGCTTGCTGGTAAAGAGCGACGGGCCACTCACTCGCGAGCTATTGCAAAAACCCAGTGCGTTTGGATTGGGGCGTTTGCCTTCGCGGACCCTGCCTGATCAAAAGACAACCATGACGTGTGGATTTTGCTCCATAGGCTGTGGGTTGGATGTGCTGCTGAAGAATGACGAAGTGGTGGGTCTCGTCCCGAGCAAGGCTTACCCGGTCAACATGGGTATGGCGTGCCCAAAGGGCTGGGAAGCGCTCACTCCGCTGAAGGGGCCAGGCCGCGCCATGACACCGCTGGTGCGCCGCGACGGGCAGTTGAAGACTGTTACCTGGGGCGAAGCACTGGGCGAGATGGTGTTCCGCTTTCGAGCGATTCAGGAGCAGTACGGGCCTGAGGCGGTAGCGTGGATTGGCAGTGGTCAGCTGCCGACGGAAGAGCTCGCCTTTCTGGGAGCCGTCGCAAAGTTTGGCCTCGGAATCGTGCACGGAGATGGGAACACCCGGCAGTGCATGGCGACGGCCGCCACGGCTTACAAGCAAAGCTTTGGCTTCGACGCGCCGCCCTTCACCTATGCGGACTTTGAAGCTTCGGACGTCATCGTCCTGGTGGGCTCCAATCTGTGTATTGCGCACCCCATTCTTTGGGAGCGCATTTGCAAAAATCCGAACCAGCCGAAGATCGTCGTGATCGATCCGCGTGCCACAGAAACGGCGATGGGTGCGACCCATCACTACGCCCCCGCGCCTAAGACAGATTTGGTTCTGCTGTATGCGGTAGCCAATTGGCTGATCGCTCAGGGCAAGATCGATCAGGATTTCATTTCTGAGCACACCAACGGCTTCGAGGCCTTCCGCGAACATGTGGCTCAGTTCTCTGTAGAACGGGCAAGCGTTGCTACCGGTTTGCCTGAGGCCAGCATTGTTGAGCTGGCCAAGCTGATCGCGGAGGGACAGCGCGTCAGCTTCTGGTGGACGATGGGTGTCAATCAAAGCCATGAAGGTGTCCGCACGGCACAGGCGTTAATCAATCTCGCGTTGATGACCAAGAACATCGGGCGCCCGGGCACGGGAGCGAATTCGATCACGGGCCAATGCAACGCGATGGGGTCGCGCCTCTTTAGCAATACGACGAACCTATTCGGCGGGCGAAGTTTCGAAAGTGCCGAAGATCGCGCTGAAGTAGCGCAGATCTTGGGCATCCCGGTGGATCTTGTGCCGAGCAAGCCGAGCCTTGCCTACGATCAGATCATCGACGGGATCTTGGCGCAACGCATTCGTGCGCTCTGGGTGATTGGCACCAATCCACTACACTCCTGGATCAACCAGTCACATTTGAAGGATGTTCTTGCTCGGCTCGATTGTCTGGTAGTTCAGGATTTGTACCACGATACCGAGACCGCGCGGGCAGCGGATATCCTGTTGCCTGCCGCGGGTTGGGGCGAAAAAGAAGGTACATTTATCAACTCGGAGCGACGCATCAGCGTGATCAAGCGCGTCGTCAAGGCTCCCGGCCAAGCGCTCGCGGATTTCAACATTTTCCGGCTGGTGGCCGAAGCGTTTGGCGTCGACCAACACTTCTCGGAGTGGTCGAGCCCGGAAGCTGTGTTCCAAATTCTCAAGCGCCTGAGCCGCGGCAAGCCCTGCGATATTACCGGAATTTCTGGCTATCAAGAGCTGGATCGTTTAGGGGGCATCCAATGGCCACTGCCAGCAGGCGTGGCAACTGGGCTCCCGGAAATGAAAGAGCGTCGCCTCTTCGAAGATGGCCGGTTCTTTACCGATGATGGGCGAGCCAACTTCTTTTTTGATGAGCCACGGCCGCTCCCCGAATTGACAACCCGCCGTTATCCACTGTTGCTGCTCACCGGCCGAGGAAGCTCAAGCCAATGGCACACCCAGACCCGCACCAAGCGCTCTCCAGTGCTGTGCAAGCTTTCGCCGCAACAGTTACACCTCGAGATTTCTACCCAGGATGCGCGTGAGCTTGGGATTCTGCCCAACGAGGAAGTGGTCGTGAGTTCGCAGCGTGGCAGCTTGGTGGCGCGCGCGTTCATCACTCCTTCCGTGAAGCCAGGGCAGGTTTTTCTGCCGATGCATGACGAACGCGTCAATCAACTCACGTTTGCGGCCTTTGATCCGATCTCCCGTCAGCCTGCGTACAAAGCCTCTGCGGTGCGCGTGGAGCGTGGCGGAGAAATCAGCTAGTTCTATTGAATCTTAGTTAACTTCTCAGCAGAACCTATTCCGAATCAATATCGCTCATACACTCTACTTCCTTCGACGCGCGCGTTTCAGCGCAGGGAGACTCGACCATGCCTCTTTCGTCATCCGCCCCCGGTCCCACTGATGCCATTTCCGCTACGTTTACCGCCCCCGCCACGGACACCGCTGCCGCCATGCGGGTGCTAACGTTGTCCACCACCTCGTTCACGCTGCTGTTCGCGGTGTGGCTCATGTTCGCCGTCATCGGCATCCCGATCCAAAAGGAATTGGGATTGAGCGATGTGCAGTTCTTCTGGCTCGGGTCGATTGCGATTCTCAGCGGTTCGATTTGGCGATTGGCATTCGGGATCCTCACCGATCGCATCGGCGGCAAGGCGATGTTCACAGGCCTCTTGCTGTTCACCGCGATCCCGACCTACTGGGTGAGCCAAGCGACCAGTTTCACCGAACTGATGGTGCTCGCGGCTCTTGTGGGCCTGGCAGGCAACTCGTTCAATGTTGGTATCTCCTGGAACTCCGCTTGGTTCCCGAAAAACCGACAGGGTATCGCACTGGGTACCTTTGGCGCCGGCAACGTCGGCGCGTCGGTGACGAAGCTCATCGGCCCGGCGCTCATCGCGTTGGTGCCAGCAGCCGGCATCGCCGGGGGAAGGATTCCAGGTGGCTGGCGGTTTGTGCCGGTGCTCTACACCGTGCTGCTTATTGCGATGGCTGCCGCCGCGTGGTTCCTCTCGCCAACGATCGACCGCAAGCCCGGTAAAAGCCGACCACTCATGGAAATGCTGCGCCCGTTGCGCGAGACACGCGTCTGGCGCTTCAGTGTCTATTATGTGGTCGTGTTCGGTGCCTACGTCGCGTTAGCGCTGGCTCTGCCGAAGTACTATATGTCGGTCTATCATCTTGATTTGGGCGTTGCAGCCATGCTCGCAGCACTCTTCATTTTCCCTGCAAGCCTGCTTCGCCCTCTCGGCGGTTGGATGTCCGACAAATACGGGGCGCGCGTCGTGATGTATTCCGTCTTGGCATTGATGTCTGGCGCCGCAGGTCTACTGGCCTTGCCGACTCGCATGCTCAACCTCGGCGTCTGGGGATTCACAGCACTCGTGTTCCTCTTAGGCATCGGGATGGGCGTCGGCAAAGCAGCCGTATTCAAGTACATCCCAGAATACTTTCCGAAAGATGTTGCCTCGGTTGGAGGATTGGTTGGTTTGCTCGGTGCGCTTGGCGGGTTCTTCCTGCCGTTGATATTCGGCTACATGAAGCGGTTAACCGGCTGGACGCAGACTCCCTTTGTGGTGCTATTCGTCCTGGTTGCTGTGAGTTTTCTCTGGCTGCACGTGGTAGTGCTCGGCATCAAGCACAAACATGCCCACGCCGCACTGCGAAGCGAGATCGTGTCAGCCTAGAGTTCGGAGAAGTCACAACGAGGGTTGGTCCGCTCTTTGGGTCTTTATCGTCCACCGATGAACGCCTTCTTCGGAATGAAAAGCTTGTGTCCACTCGGAATTTCGAGCGTCACCCCCTCCGGAGTCCAGACTATCTTTGAGTTGCGAATGAACAGATCCACGGGCTCGCCCTGGGAGTTGAAACTGAACTCCAAAAAATGGCCGTACGAGAGGTCGTCGTGATGCACGACCGCGATCCCGTGCGTTGGTCTCGATGAGAAGACCCTCGGATATGACCCGCTCTCCAAGACAACGAGCGTGTAAGGATCAAAGCTTTGGTAGTTGATCGTGGACGGCTGTGACCACTTCGCAATCACTGCTCCGGAACCCGTGTTCCAGTAGGCCACGGCCAAGATGCCGAGTAAGAAACCGCTCACGAGGATGCCGGCGACCTTCCCTAGGCGGGTGGCGGTGGAATCAGCGTGCATTCGAGACGTTGGCTGCAGCATTCCAATCCCGGGGTGAGGCGACTGCTAGTTACGTCTTGCGGACGAAGATCGCGTTGGTGAACGTGAGTCGATTGCCGAATGGATCCGTCACAGACATGTCGCGGGAACCCCACGGCATCTCCTCCACCGAGGGCGGTAGTACTTGTACTTCTTCGCCTGGAGCTCCGCGCACAAGGCGTCAACGTCGGAACTCTCGATTCGCATCGCGGCGCCAGGCGTACAGTCACCGTGATGTTCGGACAGGTGAAGAAGACATCCATCCCGCGACACTTGAAAGTAGAGGGGCATTCCAGGCTCGAAGCGATGCTCCCAGTCGATGGAGAATCCGAGGTACTCGACGTAGAACTCCTTGGCCTTCGTCTCGTCAAAAATGCGCAGAATCGGCGTGGTGCTACCGAGTGTCATAATTCTCCGTCAGGCTCCGAACACTCGAGTTAATCTCCCTGGGCGGCGCGCTGCAAGCCCGATGACCCATCCCCACCTCACGGCCACGAGACAGCGATGAATGATCTGAAAAAAACAGCACGCGTCACCGGCCTTTGGTACCTCGGACTCGCCATCACCGGCTCGAAACTTTGGAGTGTGGCCGGGCTTTTCTTCGGCCTTTGGCTGATTCCAATGGGCTATGTCGCCGCAACTTCCGGTCGCATGCCGAAGTGGCTTGGCCTGACGCTCATCGTCGGCGGAGGCGGTTACCTAGTTAGCGCTTTCCTGGCGAACGGTCTCGCAAAAGCCCCGTCTTGGCTGGTTGACGGGCTCACCCTGCCCGCCACCTTCGGCGAATTCTGGATGATCGGTTACTTGCTCTTCGTAGGGATTCGTCCATCAAGCGAAGCTTTGCCGAGTTCTCACCACGGCCCGTGATCAGGCTCAGGCAAAACTACTTGCGCAGCGAGAATATCACGCTACCTCGGGGTTCCACATATCGAGCTAGACCGATTGTATCACGGGCCAAACTGGAAGCCTGCGACGGCGGAGGAGTTGCGGGGCCGTGTTGCTGAAGAGCTTTCCCTGACGGATGACTGGGTGTTAGATGGGAACTACGACAGCAAGTTGGGCAGGATGCTGGTGGATCGAGCGGAGCTCATCATCTGGCTTGATCTGCCGCTATATCTAAAGTTATGGCGGCTCGCAGGACGGACAACGAAGCGTTTTGTCAGACTGGGTGGGCAACGGTAGTGGAGACCGCGCATCAACCGCCTGGTCCCGAGCGAGGCGAGGGCTACGTCTGGTGCAACCCAGAGTTGGGCTGCGCACCGCGAGCGAGCCGGTAAAGTACGTGTCGTCGTAGTCGGTGTCCCGCAGGCAGAGATGGATGATCGAAGTCGTCGGCGGGAGTATGCGTCATGCCAATCTTTTCCATGACACGGCGTGATCTCGTGTTCGAGGGCACAGTGAAGGACACGATCTCGTTGAGGTGTAAAACGTTGAAGCCAAACGTCGTGACGGCTAGCGCGCCTTCAGTCGCGTAGCCATGTCCCCAATAGGGTTCGTCGAGACGCCAGCCGATTTCTACGCAGGGGGTAAAGTGCGCCTCGAAGCACGGTACGAATAGCCCAATGAATCCTGCGAACGGAGTAACACCGGGGATTTCCACCGCCCAAGCCCCGAAGCCGTGGCCTTCAAAGTGCTCTTCCATTCGATCGATCATTGCGTCGCTCTCCGCTCGAGACAACGCGGCGGGCAAGTGCTCCATGACGGTTGGCCTTGCGTTCAGCAGAGCGAAGGGGTCTCGATCCGACGCGTGCCAGGGTCGGAGCAATAGCCGCTCTGTACGGAGATTCTTGGGTGATTTTGGTGAGATCAAGTCCATTGGTTTCCGAGGCAGCGCTGTTTGCGGCTCGCCGGCGTGGTGACTTCCGAGGCTGCCGGGGTTCGGAGATCCCGTCCGGCCAGCGTACCGTCTTTCATCTGAAAGGGCTAGGAGGAGCCTGTAGAGGCGACCCGGCCGTGCTCGTCAGTTGCAAGCATATGTTGGCCAGCGGCGCAGGTGGGGAGGTTGTCTAGGATGGGCAGGACATGTTTCCAAACCTGATCTGGAGATGTCTGAAGGAGGAGGTGCGGGCCTGCGATCTCGGCAAACTGTGCAGATGGCTTGAGGTTGCGTAGAAGTGCGGCCGAGGAGAGTTGCGGGTTGGCGTCAGGTGCAGCGCTGAGCTGGGCGACCGGATCTCAAAACATGGTGTTTTCGTTTGCGGCATCAGGGGATACTCGCTGGAGAACGTCCCAGTGCTCGATAATTTTGCCGTTATCGCCAAGCCTAAAAATGTCGATCCCAGCCCAGTCCGAATCGCCAGGCCATTCTTGCCTGCAGTGCAAGACGACGTAGTTCGCTTCTGCAATGATCCGGATGAAATGAACTTTTTTTCCGGGATATTCAACACCCATGCGTGTGAAGTAGTCGATGAATGCGGCTTTGCCGTCAGCCACTGCCGGATTATGCTGAACGTATTGATCGCCGCAGAATCGCTCGATCGCTTCTGCCGGATTGCGTTGATTGAACATCAGGTCGTAGAACGCCACGACGTTCTTTTTATTTTCCTCAGGATCGGGCATTAGATTCCTCGCGCTTCCGCCTTCGTTCGATCAACGTACCTTGTGCTGAGTGCTATCCAGTTCGGCGAAGAATTTCGACGTCACGGGTGAGCGTGGGGCTCCTTGATGCGAATACTGTGCTGGCCTTTGCGATCGCCTGCGAGCTTTTCGAGGTGATTGGAAGGCGGGACACGAAGATCTGCGAGGCTGGTCGCAGCGTACCGCGCTTCAGCTGCGAGGGCCAGAGGGAGCCTGTAAGGAAGGGAGACTGGCGGCGCTCGACTGCTGCAAGCGCTTGTTGAGCGGCAAGCTAGGAACCGTAACGTGGTGCGAGATGAGCAGGCTATCTCTGGTCGAGCTGCTGGTTCGCGTTGCGTTGGATAGCTCTCACCCGTTCGTAGACACGGCGCACGTCTGGCAGGAGTTCAAACCGTGGTGCGACATTCCGCCAAGGGCTTGATCCGAACGTAATGGTGCCGGTCCGGTTCGGTGACTCGGTGAAGGTGATTTCGGGCAAATTACGTATAGGAACGCTGCGCACGGTCCGTTTGGGGAACCCAGCGATAATGATGACCCGCACGTCCGTGACGGCATAGAGGGTGCGCTCCCTGTTGAATGCATCCACAAAGAAGCGACCAACGGTAGCGTAGGCACCTGCTAGAATGAGAAGAAGCTCCAAAAGGTGGTCTTGGGGGTTCGAGAGGGTGTCGCTCACGGGAAGAAAGATTGCGCACCAAGCGAGGGAGAGCGGAACGAATAACCAATCGGAAGCGCGAAGTCTCAAACCCTGAAGAGGGCGGCCGCTCCAGATAACCGGCTCGCCATCAGCGAGCTCGGGGCGAAGTTCGTCTGCCAGGTGATCCTGGGGTATAGAGTCGAGTGGTTCCAAAGTTGTTCGCTCTACGTACCGCGCTTGAGCTGCGGGCGCCAGAGGGAGCGAAGCGACCGACAAACCCGACTGCTCCGAGCGCTTGAAAGCGCTTGTTCGCTCGGTTTGCGAGCACAGGTTCCGTACAAGACTAGATCGACCTGGAGCTGAAAATCTGGCGCGTCGGCCGCGCGAGTAGTCCTAGTGATCCCGGCCGAGTAGTCATTCAGTGAGAAGCAGGTAACTAGGACGTGAAGGTGGGCCTGAGAATGCCGTCACGGACGGCATCTGGAAGCGAGTGTGTAGACTCAAGGTGTTCGACGAGACAGACGGAGGCTTCAGGAGGCGGCCGCCGAGTTTCAGGACACGAAATGCCTCACGCACTGCGGTATCTGGAGGCAGGATGGTGCAGGGCATTGACGAAGAGGACGGCATCGAAAGAGTCGGGCTGCTACGGAAGGGCTTCAGCCGAGCCCTGTTGCTGGTCAGCGTTCAGCCTCGTGGATGCGTGAGAGTTCCGTACAAGCCACCCGTCAAAATTCCGTATATCCCCCTCAGGTCCCGCAACCTTTCCCCTCCTGCCCTCTGCCACTGCCGGTTTCCTTCCTGCGCCCCCACCGTTATCCGAGGTCCGCATAAGCCTGGCGTTGTGCGGCCAGCGATCGAGCTGACGAAGCTCCGTCACTTTCGGAGCCTGAGGCCGGAGCCGTCCGGGGGCCGTGTCCACCAGTTGTCAGGTTCCTTGCATTGGGGCAACTGTGTGGTTTTTGGGAACTATCTCGTTGCTGTCCTGCTCGGAGGTTGACCGCGAGCGAGCTGCTGTTCCAGTCTGCGGGGATGCAGCGTCGTCTTCACACTTCATGGGTTCTTTTGGGTGCTCTCTGGCTCGGCGGTTGTGCTTCGGAACAGCCGAAGCCACTGACGGTGTCGGCCGCCAGTCAACGCGGCTACGCGACCGAGTATCCCGCACAATTTGCCGAAGTGCGCGGGCAGTTCACGCAGCACGAGCTCCAGGTTCAGCAAACTTTGGGAGAATTTTCCACGTACCCCGGTCAGCTCGATAGCCCGAATTGGAGCGACGTCGAGGCCGCCGTGAAGCTTGCGGATCAAGAGGGAACGAGCGCTGCGTACGCGGGATCCTATGCGGACACGCATGGGGTGAGCGAATTCTTCGGGGAAGAAGGCAAAGATATCAAGCAGAAGGTCGGCGGGGCTGCGCAGTTTGCGGCCAAGGAGAAGAGCTGTGAGGTTGAGTTGTACGGACCTACGGGTTACGCGCTCGAAAAAAGCCTGGAAAAGAAGCTTCAGGAGCGCAGCGAAGCTGCGAGCGAGGCAGTTCAATACATTGAAGACAATGCGGATCGGATCCTGCCTAAGAATGTTGAGAAGCTGAAGACGCAAGTGGGCAAAATCACGGCTACGAGCTACCTCACGCGCGTTGCCGTGAGGCAAACGTCCCGTGATCTGCAAGCGCTGGTTACTGAAGGTTCGAAGGTTCGGAGCACGCTTGAAGATGCGGTTGAGCGGGCGAAGGCTGTGCAAGCGGATGCCAGTCGCTCCAAAGGGGACGTGGCACGCGCGGCAGCTCGCCAGAAGGCCGCTGAAGACGCGCTTTCAAATCTTGATTCCGAAGTGAAGCAAGCCGAGCATGTTCTCACCACGGTTGAGGAACGCGCGAAGAAGCTGGACGCCGCCTACGAGCAGGCCTTCGATTCCTTGAAAGACGCCATTTCGGCGCAGGCCAAAGCACAGGCGAAGTGAGCCTGGATGTGACGCCGGTGACGACCGTGACGACCGTGTTCTAGGCGGGTGGGCGTTTAGAACGCGGACCACGGCTCCGCCGGGTCGGTGCTGCGGTCAGGTCGTCGAAATCATCAAAAAGATTGGCTAAAAGCGCGGTCCAACCGGTCTGGTGGCCTGCGCCTAGGCCCTCGCCGCTGTCTGCGTGGAAGTATTCGTGGAATTGCGTGAACTCTCTGAAGTGGGGGTCCTGGCTGAAGCGCGCATCGCGCCCATGGCAGGGACGCTTGCCGTGCTCGTCGCTGAGGAAGAGCTTCACCAGACGGCGCGCTACTTCTTCAGCTGCTTGCGCAAGCGTTAGCCAATTACCGGAACGGGTGGGACACTCCACGCGAAAATCATCACCCAAAAACTCATGAAAGGTGAGTAGGGCTCGTATCAACATATAGTTGAGCGGGAACCAGACGGGCCCGCGCCAGTTGGAATTACCTCCGAAGAGGTACGTTTGGGATTCTCCGGGCTCGTAATCAACGCGGTGCTCGGTGCCTTGAATATCAAAAACATACGGCGCCTTCGCGTGCACCTTCGAAAGCGAACGAATTCCGTACGGGGAGAGGAACTCCTCTTCATCAAACAAGACCTCTGCGATACGGCGCAAACGCTCGGGAGTGACCATCGCAAGCAACCGCCGCTGCCCCATGCCCGGAAGCATCATCGAGCCCAAAAAAGCCGTGAGATCGGGCCGATTCTCCAGGAACCAATCCCGCCGTTGCACAAATCCGGTGAGTGAGCTGAGCTGATCCGGGTGTGGAGCTGCCACGGCTAAGAGCGGGATCAAACCCACCAAAGAACGGATCTTGAGGGGCACCACCTCATGTTCGAGGCGCAGCACATCGTAGAAGAAGCCATCTTCCTCATTCCACATCGTCACGCCTTCGCCCCCGCGATCATTCATCGCATGTGCGATGTGGATAAAGTGTTCCCAGAATTTGCTGGCGATGTCCTCATACGACGAATCGACCACCGCAAGCTCTAATGCCATCGAGAACATATCGAGTGCATACATTGCCATCCAACCCGTACTGTCGGATTGCTCAAGCCGGCCGCCCATCGGCAGAGGCTTACTGCGGTCAAAGACACCGATGTTATCGAGCCCCAAGAATCCGCCCTCGAACAGATTGTTGCCGTCCACATCTTTGCGATTCACCCACCAGGTGAAGTTGATCAGAAGCTTGTGGAAAATCCGCTGCAAGAACTTGCGATCCGCTCGGCCCCAACGGCGCTTTTCGACGCGATAAACTTGCAGGGCAGCCCAAGCATGAACCGGGGGATTGGTGTCCCCAAGAGCCCACTCATAAGCCGGGATCTGACCATTCGGATGCATGTACCATTCGCGCAACAGCAAGATCAGCTGTTCTTTGGCTTGCGCAGGATCAATCAGTGCGAGCGTGACGCAGTGAAAGGCCGTGTCCCAGGCCGCGTACCAAGGGTATTCCCACTTGTCGGGCATGAACACGACATCATCGTTGTGAAGGTGTCGCCAGCCGGCATTCCGACCCTGCGCGCGTTCAAATGGCGGAACAGGCTCGCTCGGATCTCCCTTGAGCCATTGGTCCACCACGTAGTGGTAGAATTGCTTGTTCCAAAGCATTCCCGAATAGACTTGGCGGAGCAGGTGCTTGGCCTCGTGTGTGAGCCGCTTAGGAATCGCTTCTTGATAGAACTCAGCGGCTTCTGCTTTGCGAAGCTCGAGCACGTTCGCCAAATCTTCGGTCCAGGCTTCGCCTAGATCCGTGTCGCAGATCCGAAGATAAATCGATTTGGATCCTCCGGCGGGGAGCTCGAAATCGTACCAAAAAGCGGCTTTAGTGCCTTGTTCTATCGGGTTGGTGGCGTTGCGTTTTCCGTCTACCACGCGCGCGTGGAAGGCGTCTTTGACGTAGGGGTTCGCGTTGGGCGTATGGAAAATGCGCTCAGTGTTGGTCTCGTTCTCGGTGACGAGTAGCGTTGGATTGCCCTCAGCGAAGACGTAGCGTTCGCCATAATAGGGCTCTTCAAGTAAGAGGGTGGCCTCTCCCGGCCGTAGCCGATGCAGTGACGGTTTCTCGCTCTTTAGAAACCAGGACCAAGTATTTCGAAACCAAACCGTGGGTAACACGTGCAGGCGAGCGCTCTCGGGCCCGCGATTGTGCGCGGTGACGCGAACCACGATGTCTTCGGGCCCTGCTTTGGCATATTCAATCGAAATGTCGAAGTAGCGCTGCTCATCGAAAACTTTCGTATCCCCAACTTCAAATTCCGTTTCACGCTTGGAGCGCCCGCGGTTAGCGGCGACCAACTCGGCGTAGGGAAAGGCTGCCTGTGGATACTTGTACGCGTAGCGCATGTAGGAATGCGTGGGCGTATTTTCGGCATAGAAGTAGTACTCCTTCGGGTCCTCACCGTGATTGCCTTCAACGCCATCTAGCCCAAAAATGCGCTCCTTCAGGATCGCATCCTTTCCGTTCCAGAATGCGAGTGCGAAGCAAATTCGCTGCCTGCGATCCGAGATACCCGCGATGCCATCTTCGTTCCAGCGATAGGCTCGAGATCGCGCGTGGTCGTGGGGGAAGTAAGCCCACGCTTCACCGTCATCGCTATAATCTTCTCGTACGGTTCCCCAGGCGCGTTCAGCCAAATAGGGTCCCCAACGTCGCCAGTAAACTCGGCGTTCTTCCGCCTCGATCACTCGGCTGTGTTCTTGGGTTTGGGTGGGAGCGATCGACCGCTTGCGTAGCACCATGGGAGAACTCGAATCGGACCCGAGAAAGGTACGGGAAGCGGGCCCGTTTGGGGATAAATTTATTGGCGTTGCCTTCAGCTGGCTGGAAAGCAAAGCCTCGGGCTGTTAGCGTGAAGTGCGCAGGGCTTGGCGAATGAAGCGTAGTTACCTCGGGTATTGGTTCATCAGTCCTTGGCTTGTTGGCTTTCTTGCACTCACCGTCCTGCCTTTTTTTATCAGTATTTATTTGTCGTTCTGCCGCTACGATGTGGTGTCGCCCCCGGTCTTCATTGGCGTTCAGAACTACGCGGAGCTCTTCTCGAACGATCCGCTGTTTTGGAAGTCCCTGCAGAATACTTTGCTGTATGCGGTTTTTGCCGTGCCGCTTGGGATCGCAACCGCCTTTGGTTTGGCGCTGCTGCTCAATCTGGAGCTCCGTGGCATGAGCGTGTACCGCACGCTGTTCTTCTTGCCGCACATCGTTCCCACCGTGGCAACGTCGGTGGTGTTCATGTGGATCCTCAATCCACAGATCGGGCTCATGAATAGTGTCTTGGGGCTGGTGGGTGTTGCTGGGCCAGCCTGGCTCTCCGATCCCAGGTGGGCCATGCGCACATTGATCCTGATGTCTCTCTGGGGCGTGGGTGGCAGTGTGATCACCTATCTAGCCGGTCTCAAAGACATCCCGATCTCGCTGTATGAAGCGGCGCGTTCAGACGGAGCGGGAGCCTTCGCGCGTGCGCTGCATATCACCCTGCCGATGATGACTCCGGTGATTTTTTTCAACCTGATCATGGGGATTATTGGGGCTTTTCAGTACTTCACCCAAGCCTACATCATGACGCAGGGTGGCCCACAAGACAGCACGCTTTTCTACGCGCTTTATCTCTTCTACCGCTCGTGGCGCTACCTCGACATGGGGTACGCGAGTGCGATGGCTTGGATCTTGTTTGTAGTGGTGACTCTCACCACGCTCGTGGTGTTCAAGACGCACCGTAAGTGGGTGCACTATGGGGATTGACCGGAGTTCTTTCGGTAAGCGCCAGCTCAGGCGCCTGGCGTTTCTAGCTAACGTCGTGGTCGCTTGTGTCCTCTTGGCGTGGGTTGCCGTCCCTCGTGCGGAGCCGCGCGTGTTTCCCGAACGCATCCCGGTTCGGTTTTGGCACATGTGGTCCGGGGAATGGAAGATCGTCATCGACAAGATCGTGATGCGCTTCAATGCGAGCCAGAATCGGTACGAAGTGGTGGCGCTTTCGGTGCCGGGTGGCAGTGCTGATCAGAAATTCCTCATGGCCGTCACGGGTGGTGATCCGCCGGACGTGATGGCCCAATGGAATCAAGTGATTCCGGCCTGGGCCGAGAGCGGACTCTTGGTGCCGCTCGATACCCTGATGCAGCCCGCCGAGTGGGCAGAATTGCAACGTTCCGCGTACCCGGTTGCGCTCAAAATTGGGAGCTATGCGGGGCATCTCTATGGCCTCACGACCGGGATCAATGTCTTTGCCTGTTACTACCGACCAGAGCATTTGGAGGCCGTTGGCGCTCAGGCTTTCCCCGATTCACTCGAAGGGCTGATGGCGTTGGCGGATAGGCTCACTCGCTTCGACGACGCCCACCGGATCACACGCATGGGATTCATGCCGGCCGGGTTCAATATGTATGCGCCGATCTTCGGAGGCGGGTTTTTCATGGACGGTCGTCTTTCATTGAACACCCCAAGGAATCTGCGTGCGCTCACGTTCCTGAGCGAGAGTCGGCAAAAATACGGATTTGAGAATGTACTGAAGTTTGAATCTTCACTCAATACTGGCGGGTTCGCCACGGAGTGGCCGTTTATTTCGGGTCAATATTCGGTCGCTGTCGATGGTCAGTGGCGAGTCGAACAGCTCGCAAAGTACGCGCCGGAGCTCAGGTATCAAACGGCGCCAATCCCAGCACCCCAAGGCGGAAAGCCGTTGGCAGGGTTTTCAAATGGGAATTTCATGATCATTCCCAAAGGGGCACGGCAAGTCGCTGGTGCCTACGAGTTCATCAAGTTTTGGTCGGGTGTAGACAACCCAGAACGCGCCGCGGAGTTCTACACTTGGGGCGGCTGGTTGCCGCTATCTCCGAGGATCACCATGACCGCACCGTATCAGGCATATGTGCGAAAATACCCGCAATTTGAAACTTTTCTTAATATGCTTTCAAGTGAGAATATTCAGCCCACGCCACCGGTGCCGTTTCAGGTTCTCCTGACGGATCGCATCATTCGGGCAGAGGAAGGAGCAATTCGCGGAAGTGGGAGTCCTCTCCAAGCGATTTCAACGTTGGAGGCCGATGTGGCGCGGGAGATCGCACGCAGGAAGCGCTTCGGGTTATGACTCCGCACTCTTCCTCACAGCCCGGAGCTTTGGGGCGTGCTGGCTTGCACCTCGTGCTGCTGCTGCTGGCGATCCCGTACGTACTACCCCTGATTTGGATGCTGTCGACAGCGCTCAAGGAGGATTCGCAAATCTTTCCGCGTGAAGGCAGTGCGCAATCTGCACTTGCACTCAGCAATCTCATACCCAATCCGCTGGCGTGGCACAATTTCCCAGACGCGATGGCGACCGTGCCATTCGTCACTTACCTCAGAAACACGCTGCTTTTGTGCTTCATCAACGTGCTGGGCGCGGTGCTCTCGAGTGCGGTGGTAGCCTATGGCTTTGCTCGGTTGCGATTTCGAGGCCGTGAGTTCTTGTTCATGCTGATGATCGCCACCATGGCACTTCCGGGCCAAGTGACGATGATTCCGACGTTTGCGCTCTATAGCAAGCTGGGTTGGTACGGCACATTCTTACCTCTCACGGTTCCGGCTTTTTTTGGGGTCCCGTTCTTTGTGTTTCTCATGCGGCAGTTCTTCCTCACGCTTCCTTTGGAGCTCTCGGAGGCCGCGCGCATCGAAGGAGCAACTGAGTGGCAGATCCTCTGGCGCATCGTGTTGCCGCTTTCGAAGCCGGTCTTAGCCACCTGTGCGCTATTCCAGTTTCTCGGAACGTGGAATGATTTTTTCGGGCCGCTTTTGTACATCAATGATCCTGAAAAATACACGTTGGCCTACGGCCTCCAGCAATTCATGTCGAGCTACGGCGGCAAGTGGGGGCAATTGATGGCGGCTTCGACGCTTTTCATTCTCCCGATTATCGTGCTGTTCTTTGCAGCTCAGAAGACGTTCATTCAGGGGATAGCCACGACAGGCTCCAAGGCTTGAGTGGTCGCCCTGGCGGCCTGATTATGGCAGGCTCGCTCGGTGCTCAGACGTTGGTGGTGGCTGCTGGTGTTGGCAATCGGCCCACTCGAATGGGTTGCTCACTTGTATTTCGCACAGCGAGCTCCAAGCTTTTTGGAGTATCGAGCGCTTGAGCCGCGCCTGCGTGCCCTCAAGAGATCGGGCGATATCCTGCTCGTCGCGCCGGAGTGGGCGGAGCCGATCGCTCGTGCTGCCCTGGGTGATGGCTGGTTCAGTGAACGGGATCGGGGCAGGCTGGATCTGAAGCGTTATCCTAGAGCAGTGGTGTTGAAGAGCCTGGGTCAGGAGGCGCGTGAGGTTCAAAGCTTCCGTGTGGTGAGTTCGGAAGCCTTCGGGCGTTTCACGCTGGAGGTACGAGAAAATCTTGGATTTGAGCCGCTCAGGGCAGATTTGGCCGAACGGATCAGTCCTGCCACGCTAGGCGTGGCGCTTGTTTTGGATTCGGGTGAACGGCTCGCTTGTAGCTGGACGACGCAGGCGGCGGTGCAAGCTGGCGGATTGGCAGGGCCTGCTGCCTTTCCTCGGGCTCGCTTTCAATGTCCGGGGGGTAGCGAACGTTTTGTCGGACTGAGTATCCTGGATGATCAAGACTTTCGTCCGCGGCGTTGCATCTGGGCGCACCCACCGGACAACGGCTATTTAGAACTCAAGTTTCAAGACGTACCCTTCGGTGGGCATTTGTTTGGCGCTGCGGGTTTAACTTACTTGTTAACCCGGGACGGCGCGGGTGCCGATGTTCAGTTGGAGATTTGGGGGGAGGGGAAGCTCCTCGGGCGGCACCTTGAGCGAGATGTTCTGGGCTGGCAGCCCTTTGCGATGGCACTGCCGGCGCGTGGCAGTGGCTCGAGTTTTGAGCTCAGCTTCCGTGTGCGCAGTGAGGAAGCATCTGGTCGCGATTTCTGCTTTCAGGCGGAGATCCGCTGATGCCTTTCGTCTGGAAACACTTGAGTGTGGCGCTTGGTTTGAGCGTTGGGTTCATGGCGCTCTTGCTCGGAACGAGCGAGGAAATCGGCTACGCGCGCGATGAAGGGTTCTATTTTCAGGCGGCAGCGAGCTACGAGGCCTGGTTCTCCTTGCTCTTTTCCGAGCCTTCCCACGCGCTGCACGGGGAGGTTGTGGCACGCTATTGGCAGGTGAACAGCGAGCATCCCGCGCTGATGAAGTCGCTGTTCGCACTCTCGCACCACTTTCTGTACGCCAAGTGGCACTGGTTCGGCACGGCGGGCGAGGCGTTTCGTTTTCCGGCCATGCTAATTTCTGCACTCGGAGTCGGTGTTCTCTATCTTTGGGGTTCAGAAACGATCGGAGCCTTCGCTGCATTCACAGCGGCGCTGCTCTTTGGGTTCATGCCGCAGGTATTTCACCACGCGCATTTGGCCTGCTTCGATATGCCGGTGGCGGCGCTCTCGCTGATGACGGCCTATGCGTATTGGAAGTCGTTGCGACACCGCAGCCTTTTTGGTGCGCTGGGTGTCGGCCTGCTCTACGGCTTGTTCCTGAACACCAAGCACAATTCATGGCTCTTTCCGTTGGTTGCGCTGGCCCACTTCGCACTGCTGAATCACAAGGTTTGGCTGGCGAAAGCCTCGGGCTTGCAGCATAGCCTGCGCTTTCCGCCCGCTTTACTAGGCATGCTGGTGCTGGGGCCCCTCACGCTCTACGCAACTTGGCCTTGGCTCTGGTTTGAGACTCTGCCCAGACTGAGCGCCTACGCGAAGTTCCATCTGGGACATGAGTATTACAACATGGAGTTCTTGGGGCGCACGTATTGGAAGCCCCCCATGCCGCTCGGATACGCTTGGCTGATGACCCTCGCGACGGTGCCGCTGGTCACGCTGGCGTTGTTCACGGTGGGTCTCGTCAATTTCGCTCGCAGCTTGCTTCCGAGAAGTATGCAAAGCGTGGGTGTTCTCCGTAGCTTGAGTTCAAAGCTTGCCTCTATCCCTCTCGGCTCGCCGACGTCGGCTCAGCTTTTGTGGCTACTGGGCGTCGCTGTCAACTATGCGCCCTGGTGGTCGAGTGAGACACCGATTTTTGGCGGGACAAAGCATTGGCTAACGGCCTATCCCTTCTTGTGTTTGTTCGCCGGCACCGGTGTGCGCAGAATCCACGCGCGAGCTCAACTCTTGGCAAGGAGCAAAACAGAGCGCCAAGGATTCAGGGTGCTGCTCTTCACAGCCTTGCTTTTGGGCCCAATCAGCATGACGTGGCACAGCGTGCCGTTTGGCTTGAGCGCCTACACCCCGATCGTAGGTGGTGCCTCGGGGGCGGCTAATCTCGGCCTCAATCGCACGTTTTGGGGGTACACCTCGCGCAGCCTGTTCAACGAAATCAATGCGCTAGCGCCACCAGACGCTCGGATTTACGTCCACGATACCGCCCTTCAGAGTTTTGAGCAGCACCGGCAAGAGGGTGGTATCCGTCCTGATCTCGAAGGCACTTTGGATCTCGCTCACTCGAATTTGGCTCTTTATCACCACGAGCCACACATGGCGCGCGTTGAGTATCAGATCTGGAGTGTGTATGGCACCGTGCGGCCGGTTGCGATCAAGTTGTTCGATGGTGTGCCCGTCGTTTGGCTTTACCGTCGCCCCTAGAGCTGGAAAGCAGGCATGCCGGCGTAAGCTAACCGCCGATGTAAGACATTTCAATTCTGCGCCGCGTCGGCGTGTCAGCCGTTCGGATCTCCGAATACCGGTCCGAGCGAGCTTTCCAAACGTCCTCGAGCAGGGCTTTTACCTCCACATCCGTTTTCGCGCTGCGCAGCCACGCCTTCACGTCGTGGCCCGTTTTCGCAAAGAGGCAGGTATAGAGCTTGCCTTCTGCGCTCAAGCGTGCACGCGAACACTGCCCGCAAAATGGCTCGCTCACGCTTGAAATAATCCCAATTTCCCCGCTCCCGTCGGCGTAGAGGAAACGTTGAGCCACTCCTGGCTGGGGCTCAGCAGGCTCAATCAGATCGAAATGCTCGCGCAGCCGTTCGAGGATCTGTGCTTTGGTGGTCACATCATCCAGGCGCCAGCCATTCGTGGTGCCGACGTCCATGTACTCAATGAAGCGCAACACGCGCCCCGTTCCCTTGAAGTGCTGTGCCATTTCGACCAGCTCAAGATCGTTCACGCCTTTCTTCACAACAGCATTGATCTTGATTGAACGGAAGCCGGCGCGTTCGGCAGCTTCAATTCCCAAAAGGACATCCGAAGGCGCGTAGTTGGCATCGCACAAGGCTTTGAAGGTCTCCGGTTGGAGTGAATCCAGGCTCACGGTGATCCGGTCGAGGCCCGCAGCTTTGAGGCCGGCAGCGTGTTTGGGTAACAGTACGCCGTTCGTCGTGAGTGCCAAATCGACCTCGCCGAGTGCGCGCAGCTTTTCGACCAACTGTGGTAAACCAGAACGAAGCAGGGGCTCTCCGCCCGTGATGCGCAGCTTCTCCACGCCAAGCGCTACGAATAGCTTAGCCACGCGCTCCAATTCTTCGAAGGAGAGGACTTCGCTTTTTGGAAGAAACTGAAAGTCCTCCCCAAAGCGTTCCTTGGGCATGCAATATCGGCAGCGGAAGTTGCAGCGATCCGTGACGCTGAGCCGGAGGTCCCGGAGCGGGCGGTTTTGGCGATCAGTGAGCATACGGGTTGCGCGGAAAAGGAGGTGCCTATCAGGACAGCCTGTTGGGTCTACGATCTTTTGGCGGGTTTGTCCGGAGGAGCTTGTGCGCTCGTGGAAACAACTGGACTCGGCCCACGTAGTGCTATGGTGGCTTCCTGTGAAGCTCTACGATTTTGACGGTATCGACGATCGCCTTTCCCTCATTCCCCTGGCTGCGCGGCGAGCCCTGGATCACGCCGGCTTGAAGCTGTCGCTGGATGCGTGGAACAACCTCACACTCGAAACACGGCGCCACATCACGCGCGTTGGAAGTGCGGAGAAGGTGGAGCTAAATGGCGTCGTGGCGTTCATCAAAGCGGCGACGCCCCCACCCGAGCCGGTGGAGCCTTCCTTCGATCCTTCGCCGGCCGAGGTCCCGCAAGGCGTGATTGATGGCTTTGGCGAGGAACACCCGGTTCCGCTCTCGGTGTGGTCGGCGCTGCCCTCTCTTGAACGGTATGCGTTGGCTAAAGTGGCGGCGAGCGGGAAGCACGCGCGCGTCTTAGCGGCCTACAAAGAGTTGATTGGGCATAGCGCCGCATCCACACACATCGCGCCGAAGGGCGGAGTGTGGATGGTGGATGTATCAAAGAAAGAAGCCACGCAACGACGGGCCGTCGCCGAGACGGTCGTCTCGATGAATCGGGACGCTTTCGAGCGCTTGATCCAGGCTGATGCACCGAAGGGCGATGTTCTCGGCACCGCCCGTTTGGCCGGGATCATGGGCGCCAAGCAGGCAAGCCTGTTGGTGCCGTTGTGTCACCCCGTCGCACTCACCCATTTAGAAGTGCAGCTCGATGTCGAGGATGCCGCGCACGCCGTCCGCATACAGGCCATCGTTGAGGCTCATGATCGTACGGGCGTCGAAATGGAAGCAATGACCGCCGCTTCCGTGGCCGCACTCACGGTGTACGACATGCTCAAAGCCTTCGACCATTCAATGACGATCGGCCCCACGCGCCTGCTCGAGAAATCCGGAGGTCGTTCCGGTGATTTCGTGCGATGAAGCATTTCTGTGACATCGTTGCTGAACCGCTGAAGCTTGAAGCGGTCTTGGGTGCGGTCACGAGTGCGGAAGTGGGCGGCGTTTCAGTATTTCTTGGGACGGTGCGCAACCACAATGACGGCCGGGTGGTAAGTCAGCTGGACTACGAAGCGTACCGTTCGATGGCACTCAGCCAAATGCAGGCGATTTGTGCCGGGATTGCAGCTGAAATTGAGGGAGTCAGGCTCGCGTGTGTCCACCGCGTGGGCAGCCTCCACGTCGGGGATATCGCTGTCATCTGCGTCGCAGGTGCTCCGCACCGGGGGGAGGCGTTCAAGGCATGCCGAGCTTTGATTGATCGTATCAAGCATCAGGTGCCGATCTGGAAGCGCGAGCATGGCCCCGATGGACCGTATTGGGTGGGCTGGCAAGACGCACGCTGTTCTAGCGAAGCTGAGCCCGGGCAGGCCGAGCACGAGCACGAGCATGAGCACACTTAGTTGCCGAGCAACAACACCGAGACGAGCTCGCCCTCGGGAAATCCTTCGCTGTCGGCTGGTACCATCACCAAGGCATCCGCACTCGCCATACTGCTGGGTGCGCCGGAAGCTTGATTGGCGATCGGGAATACGTGCCCGTCGACGATCTCGGCACGGTAGAAGCCGGTGCGGCCCGGCTTTTGCTGAATGGCGGCGCCCAAAGGGACGCGTAAAAACTGGGGCATGGGGCGATTGCTGCCTTGCAGCGCTCGCAGGAGTGGCAGCCCAAACAGTGTGAAGGTAACCTGTGCGGATACAGGGTTGCCCGGCAAGCCGAGGATGAGTGTGTTGCGCGCAGAGCCAAAAATCAAAGGCTTTCCGGGGCGAATGCTGACCTTCCAGAAGTCGAGCTCTGCGCCAGCGCGTTGCAAGGCATCCCGCACCACGTCGTGATCACCCACGCTGGCGCCACCCACGGTGACCAATACGTCGGTCTCTAAAAGCGCGTCCCTGAGTGCTCGCTCCGCTGCCTGCACGTCGTCGGGGACGAGCGGGGCTACGCGCACCTGTGCCCCTGCGGACGCAGCCAAAGTAACAATCGAAATCGCGTTGGATTCAGGGATGCTGTTAGCTCGTGTCTCGGAGCCCGCCGGGCGGAGTTCGTCCCCCGTGCAGAGCACGACCACTCTTGGCCGTCGATTCACCGCAACCACCCCGTGGTCGAGCGCCGCTGTTAAGGCCAGGCGGGCTGAGGTTAAGCGGCTGCCCTGGCTGAGCGCCACGGCACCTTTCGCCAAATCCTCGCCCATGCGACGCACATGGCGGAAGGCCGGCACGGCCTCGGTCCACTCGATTCCCGTTGCACTGAGTCGCACATCTTCTTGGGGGATCACGGCATTCGACCCCGCCGGAAGCTCGGCACCTGTGAAAATGCGACAGGCGCTGCCAGCCTGAAAGCTTGGCGTTGCGTGTCCGGTCTGGCTTTCTCCGATGATGGGTGCGCGGAATGGGCCGGCGCCTGCATAGTCGGAGCTTGTGATGGCATAGCCGTCCATCGCGCTGTAATTGAAGGCCGGCATGGGCTGGGATGCCACGAGATCTTCTGCCAAGGTTCTCCCAGCCGCATCCTCCAACGCGACGCGTTCGGCGGGCAGGCACTGCGCTCTAGCCAGGATGCGAGTGAGCGCTTCCTCGTACGATAGCATCTGGGGCCTTCAATTCTTTCCGTCGCTTTTGCGCTTCTTGCGCCGACGTCGCAGTTTATCCATGGCAGTGTGTGCATCGCGCACTGCTGTGAATGGGCGCGAAACGAGCGCAGATAGGCCTTCCGTCTCTCGGTTTCGCTCGCGTGCCAGCTCCACGAACACGGCTTGGCTCCGCACCTCTGCCAGAGCGTCTTTGGGGGTTCGCGTGTAGCTGCCGTCCGCCCCGAGGATCCAGCTTTTCATGTTGTCGGCGCACATGGTTCCGAGAATCTCGCGTGTCATGCGTTCTTTCAACAGCGGATCCAGAATCGGAAACATCACCTCCACACGCCGCCGAAAGTTACGGGGCATCCAATCCGCGCTCGTGCAGAACACCTCGGAGGTTCCCCCGTTCTCGAAATAGAAAATGCGGGCGTGCTCCAAGAAGCGATCGATCACGGCGGTGACGCGGATCCGTCCGCTCACCTTGGGCACTTGCGGCCGAAGACAGCAGATCCCGCGTACCAGGAGTTGGATATCAACTCCCGCTTGAGAGGCTTCATACAGAGCAGCGATCACCTCTTCGTCCACCAGGGCGTTCATCTTCGCGATGAGCTTTGCGGGACGGCCAGCTCGAGCATGCTCCGTCTCGCGCCGAATCAGGCTGAGTACGCCCTCGTGCATGCCGAGTGGCGATATCACCAGGCGATTCCAGCGCGGAGGTGCGCTGTAGCCAGTCAGGAGATTGAAGAGCGCTGTGGCATCTTCGCCGATCTCTTCGCGTGCGGTAAAAAGCGAAATATCCTCGTAGAGGCGTGCCGTTTGCTGGTTGTAGTTGCCGGTTGCCAGATGCACATAGCGGCGCAAGCTTGTGCCTTCGCGGCGGACCACCAGCAGTACTTTGGCGTGGGTCTTAAAGCCCAGCAAGCCATACATCACATTCACGCCCGAGCGTTCCAACGCTCGCGCCCAGCGGATGTTGCTCTCTTCATCGAAACGCGCCTTGAGCTCTACGAGCGCAGTCACCTGTTTGCCAAGCTCAGCGGCGCGCTGCAGGGCACGCACCATGGGCGACTCACCACCCGTGCGATACAGCGTCTGCTTAATCGCCAGAACATTCGGATCTTCCGCAGCAAGAGTCAGAAAATCCACGACCGCTTCGAAAGACTCATAAGGGTGGTGGAGCAACACATCGCCCTGGCGAATGGTCTCAAAGAGGTCTTCCGAATCGCGGAGCGGTGGGACGTATTGGGGGACGAAAGATTCATCGCGCAATTTGCGCTCATCCACGTTGGCCGCGAGCTCCAACATGTCACCCAGATAGAGTGGCCCATCCACGCGGTACACGTCGCGCTCGATAGACAGATCAAATTCCTCGGCGAGCAAAACCACGGACTCTTCGGGCACAATCCCCGATACTTCAAGCCGCACGGCGTTGCCGCGTTCGCGTCGCCGGAGCTCGGCCTGGATGGTGGCCAGCAAATCCTCCGCCTCGTCGTCATCGATTTCGATGTCGAAATTGCGCGTCAAACGGAACACCAAATGCCCGGTGACACTCATCTGCGGAAAAATAAGCCGCATATTTCGAATGATCACGTCGCCCAAAGCGACGTACGCATGCCGCGTTCCAGCTAACGGCACAGGCATCAGTCGCGACAGCGTTCGAGGAACCTGCACAATGCCGAATGAGGGTTCATTGCTGCGCGCTGCCTTCTCGAACAGGATCCCGACGTTGATGCTCTTGTTGCGGATGTGAGGGAAGGGGTGAACGGGGTCGATGGCAATCGGCGTCAGGACAGGAAAAATGTCCTTCGCAAAACGGAGGTCGAGCGCGGCTAGAGCTTCGGGGTCCAGCTCGTCAGGCCGCACGAGTGCGATCCCGGCTTGGCGCAGGGCGGGTCGGAGTTGCTGATTCCAGATCGAGTATTGGCGCTGAACGAGCTCATGCGCGCGCAAGCTAATGGCTTCGAGCTGCTGAATGGGAGTCATGCCATCAGCGGGCACATCTCCGACTTCGCCAGAGAGCTGTGCTTGCAGGCCGGCGACGCGCACCATGAAAAATTCATCCAGATTCGATGCTGAAATCGCGAGGAACTTCAGGCGTTCGAACAAGGGCACGCTTTCGTCGGCTGCCTCGGTCACCACGCGCAGGTTGAACTCAAGCCACGAAAGCTCGCGGTTGATAAAAAGTTCGGCGCGCCGATTTAGCGTGCGAGGATTCTCGGGTGGGCTACTGGAGGTTAAAGGGAGCATCGGTTGAGTGACCGGCTGGGCGGTTCTCTCGGCATCAGGGGTGGACGGAGCAGGGTCAGTCGGGAGCACGCAAACGGCATATGCCCGAGCGCCTACCCGCTACAATGGCGGCTGAAACGCTCGGTGAGATGTTACACGTTCGTCATCTTTGGTGCGCGCGCGATCCTTCGCGGCACCGCGGAGCAAGCGGACTCAGGTGCCGACTTTCCTTACTCGACCCCTCAATCACGCTGGTTCCAGTTTCGGACCGTGGGCCTGCGTCGAGCGCCGCGGCTCGACCAAATGGGACGCGGCGCGTGCGGGTCTGCTACCCTGATTGCTTACCTGCCTTAGCCCAAGGAGACCCATGACGGAAACTGGATCCGAGATGCAGAGTGCCCCCAACCCCACGAAGACAGCCACGCCCGAGCCCGGGAACATGGTGGCGGAGATTGCGGCACTTCAGGATTACGACCGCTACCGCGATTTAGCGTGGGACGGCAGCTTCGAAGACTATCTGAAGATGATTCGCGAGCGCCCGCAGATCACGCGCAACGCCTTTCAGCGCGTGTACGACATGGTCATTTCGTACGGCACCGAAGAATACATCGACAATAAGAAGAAGCTGGTTCGTTATAACTTTTTCCAAGACGAAATCGACGGTGGCAAAGACGCCGTATTCGGCCTGGATATCCCGCTCATGCGGCTCATGAATGTGCTGAAGGCGGCGTCCGAAGGCTACGGTCCTGAACGGCGCGTCATCCTGCTCCACGGCCCGGTGGGTTCCAGCAAGTCCACGATTGCTCGACTGTTGAAGAAGGGCCTGGAAGCGTACTCGGCGACACCCGAAGGCGCGCTCTACACGTTTCGCTGGGTCAATCTCGCAGGCACCGGCCTGGCGAGTGGTGGCGCGGAGATCTTCGACTCGCCCATGCACGAAGAGCCCTTGCGCTTGATCCCGTTGCAGTGGCGCGAGCGTGCGATCCCGCAGCTTCGGCTTTCCAACGATAAGTTCAAGGTCAAGATCGAGGGCGACCTCGATCCCGCCAGCCGCTTCATCTTCAATGGCTTGCTGCAGCGCTACGAGGGCGATTGGGCCAAAGTGGTGAACAACCACATTCAAGTGAAGCGGCTCATCTTGAGCGAGAAAGATCGTGTCGGCATTGGCACGTTCCAGCCGAAAGATGAGAAGAATCAGGATTCCACCGAACTCACGGGCGACATCAACTACCGAAAAATTGCGGAGTATGGCTCAGATTCGGATCCGCGCGCCTTCAACTTCGATGGTGAATTCAACATTGCGAACCGCGGCATTGTGGAGTTCGTCGAGGTGCTCAAGCTGGACGTGGCCTTCCTATATGATCTCTTGGGTGCTTCCCAAGAGCATCGCATCAAGCCCAAGAAATTCGCGCAAACGGACATCGATGAGGTCATCATCGGCCACACCAATGAAGCCGAATATCGCCGGCTTTTGAACAACGAGTTCATGGAAGCGCTCCGGGATCGAACCATTAAGATCGATATCCCGTACATCACGCGTCTCAGCGATGAGATCAAAATCTACGAGAAGGATTTCTCGCAGGAACGCGTGCGCGGTCGGCACATCGCACCCCACACGCTCGAAGTGGCGGCGATGTGGGCCGCACTCACCCGGCTCAAAGATCCGAAGAAGCACAATCTCCAACTGTTGCAGAAGCTGAAGCTGTACGACGGCAAAGTGTTGCCCGGGTACACGCAGGATACCGTGAAAGAGCTGCGCAAGGAGAGCGCACGCGAAGGCATGGAAGGCATCAGCCCGCGCTATGTGCAAGACAAGATCTCCAACGCCTTGGTGAGCGACGCCGGAGAAGGCACCATTAATCCGTTTATGGTGTTAAATGAGCTAGAAAAAGGCCTTTCCAGCCACTCTCTCATCACCGGCGACGAAGAACGCAAACGCTACAAAGATCTGATCGGCGTCGTGAAGCGCGAGTATGAAGAGATCGTCAAAAATGAGGTTCAACGCGCGATCAGCGCGGATGAAGAAGCGATCGCGAAGCTGGCCGCCAATTACATCGACAACATCAAGGCCTACACGCTCAAGGAGCGCGTCAAGAATCGCTACACCGGCCAAGATGAAGAGCCCGATGAACGCCTGATGCGTTCGATTGAGGAGAAGATCGAAATTCCCGACAATCGCAAGGATGATTTCCGGCGCGAGATCATGAATTTCATCGGAGCCAAGGCGGTCGAAGGCAAAAAGTTCGACTGGCAAACCAACGATCGTCTGCGCCGTGCGCTCGAGCTCAAGCTGTTTGAAGATCAGAAAGACAGCATCAAGCTGAAGACGCTGGTGAGCGCCGTGGTGGACAAGGAAACCCAAGAGAAGATCGACATCATCAAGGCCCGCCTGATCCGCTACTTCGGCTACAACGAAGTGAGCGCCACCGATGTCTTGAACTACGTGGCCTCGATTTTCGCCCGCGGCGACGCCAAGAGCTAAAGCCTCTTTCTCCCCCCTCCCGCTCTCCCCCCTCCCGCTCTCCCCCCGGCCGCTCGCTCCGCTCCGGCGGGGGAGCGCTTGGCACGCAGGCTGCAGAGTCCTGGCTCGGAGGAAATGATGAATCGCAAAATTGCCTTAGTTTTTCTGGTTCCGTTAACGCTCACCGCCTGCCCCAGTGAACAGGGGTTAACAGGAGAGGAAGCTCGGGCCGCCGTCCAAGAGTCCGCGCTCTCCTCGGAGGCAGAGGGGCTCACCGCCTCTGCGGTCGATATTTCGACGCACTTCACGATCGGGCAAGGCGTGCAAGCAGCAGCCGATGAGCTCAAGACATTCGTCGGCTCCCAGCTGCCCTGCGCCGCCATCACTGGTCAGCTGGGTTCGCTCAGCATTGAATACGGCGTCAAGCCGGGAACCTGTGTTTATCGCAGCCACACCTTCAAGGGCAAACACACCATCAGCGTCTCTAAGAATGAGATGGGTGAAGTGAAGGTGAATCACACCTGGGACAAGCTTTCCAACGGAAAAATTGCCGTGAACGGCAGTGCCGTGGTCACCTGGAATTTCAACGACCAAAGCCGCCACGTCACGCACACAGCGACATGGACGGATCTGGCGAGCGGTGTCAGCGGTGAAGGCAGCGGCGATCAAATTCAGAAGGTGCTGGCCGGTGGGCTCACGGAAGGCATCCAGGTCGACGGTAGCCGCAGCTGGAAGGGCGCGAAGGGCACCTGGGATTTGGCCATCGATGGCGTCCAAATGCGCTGGATCGATCCGGTTCCCCAGGCTGGCGGCTACACGCTCCACACGCCGGCCGATAAATCCGCCACGCTCTCGTTCGCGCGCGTGGACGCGGATACCATCCAGGTCACCGTCGCCAGCGGCAAAGGGAACTTCAAGTTCAACGTGAATTCGCTCGGTGTAGTCCGCTAGCGCTGACCGAGGGGGTGACGAAAGGGCGGTGGTCGATCCCGGACCGCCGTCACGGGTCAACAAAAGAACGGCGGACGCCGCTGGCATTCTGCATCGGCGTCCCGCTGGGAGCACTCGTGGCGTCGTCGTCCCTGGCCAGGGAGTTCGCAGGGAGTGAATCGGTTGTTGCCGGGCCGCGCCGCTGCAAAAGTTCACTCCACCCCCGATCGAGCTGCAGGCGCAAGCGAGGGTTCAGGACGCCTGGCTCCCTCTGCTCCATGGCATAGGCATACGCGAGCCAACGCTCTGCTTGTGCGAGATCACCGAGTACGAGTAGCGTCAAGCCGCGATACGTTCCGTATTGGGCGCACTCCTTTTGGTCGGCCTCCGCCATGGAGCTTTCACCTTGTTCAAAGACAGCGGCGGCCTCCACGTAATGACCGTTGGCATACAGGGTACGCCCGTGGTCCACGTGGCTCATGCAAGCCGAAGCGAAGAGCAAGGCTGCGCACACGAGGCTTGTCGGAGCGTTTCGATGCCGGAACATCATTAACAGGTTACCCGATTTGAAGCGCTAGGTCCCGTATCGGGCCTCATCGGGGCGTGGCCGCTGCAGTAAGGCTGAAAATCGAAGGCAGATCGCGTTGAATCTGCAGTACCCGAATGTGTGGGTCCCGGGAAGTGGACGTGCGTTCCCGCCCGTGTTGGAGGAGCGTCACTGACAGTTTCGGAGAGCTGCCTGCGATTCGCCGAGGCTTGGCAACCCGGCGTTTCAACGCGAGACGACGACGGGTTTTGTCACCTTCGCGCTTCGGCGAATGACAATTGCCGCGGGGCGCTGCCGATCGCGAGCTCTCGGATCCGAGAGATCTCCGAGGATTCTCAATCTCGAACTGACAAACTTTGTCAGTCGGAGCACGGCATGGCCCGTGCACTAGTGATTCACACGATGTCACGATTCGCTTCATTGCTCGTCAATCTCTCACTTGGTGCTCTGTGTGCGCTGTCTGTCGCATGTTCGGGTACGGATGAGAAACCGGCGATGGCAAACATGACGCCGGGCACGACGAACATGAACGGCTTCGTTCAGGTAACGGACGATCAACTAGCGGCGCTGAACTTTGGCGAAGCTTCGGGCGTCTGCGAAATGGGTAAGACGCGTCGCTGCAGCATTAAGCTTCAGTCCCAAAACGGGGTGCACAATTGTTACGTTGGTGAGCAGGCTTGCGAAGCTGGGCAGTGGGGTGCGTGCAGCGACCCCACGTCTCCGTAAGCCGAAGCGTGCCAGGAGGCACGCCGCTGGCACACCTGCAAACGTCCAAGAACTCCTAGCTTAGCGCTAGGCTTTGCCTTCTGTTGGGCCACCATGGCACACTCCGCGGCGGCTCGGGTTGAGCCACGTTCTGCTTGGCTGGATCAGGAGGAAATATCGATGCGCGCACTTGGACTATTCGCGGTTTTTTTCGGTGTGTTGTCGCTGACGGCAGTTGCCGCGGCCCAAGACGGCTCCAGTGCTGACTCAAGCGCAGCCGCGAGCGACGAGTCAGCCGCAGTCACCACCACCGAGACTGAGAAGGCTGTGGATAGGGGGACGGAAGCCGCCCAAGTTGGGAATGCGGGTGCCGACGCGGACAGCATTCGCGAACAAACCGACACCACCCCACGCGAGCAGAAGGACAAGACTTATTTGTTCCTGGGTGCTCGCTATCGCGGCATCATCGTCCCGAAGTTCTTGATGTCCGCGTTTGGTGCTGACGG
>Ga0163144_10004554_pt1 | contig 31152 bp, 26 predicted proteins | sample OliLak19BULKMAT1_FD_123175 | JGI IMG/M metagenome (GOLD analysis project Ga0163144, IMG submission 123175) | Freshwater microbial mat bacterial communities from Lake Vanda, McMurdo Dry Valleys, Antarctica - Oligotrophic Lake LV.19.BULKMAT1 | ecosystem: Environmental > Aquatic > Freshwater >... | reverse complement strand
TGCTTGTGGACCTGCTCTTGGTTATTCTTCTGGCTGTGCTCTTGGGCAAGCTCTACCAAGAGCCAGATGACAACGCTGGCAGCTGCCAAAATCCAGAAAGACGCAGACTCCTCCATACCCCTAAGGCTTGGGTCTTGGGCAGTTTGCCAAAAGTCTAAGCGCAGGGCGCGCAACAGATGCCAAGCATCGGGCAGGCTTTCTGCCCTAAAAAATATCCAGCCCCCCAGCACTATGCTAAGCACCCAAAGACGCTTTAGAATAGATATAAGTAGGGTAAAAACAGACAAGCGGGTAAAAACAGACCAGCGGGTAAAAACAGACAAGCGAGTAAAAACAGACAAGCGGGTAATGCGGGCCAGTAAGGTTTCTAGCACCATAAAGCCCCCATGCCAGAGGCCCCAAGCTACAAAATGCCCACCTGCCCCATGCCAGATACCCGATAGCCCAAATGTTACCAGTAGGTTGCCAGCTTGTCTGGGCCAGCCCGCACGCTTGCCGCCCAGAGGGATATATACATAATCTCTAAACCACCCGCTGAGGCTAATATGCCACCGCCGCCAAAAATCTGCCAGAGAGGTGGCAAAATAAGGCCGCCTAAAGTTTTGCATTAGCTTAAAACCCAGCACCTGCGCAGAGCCCACAGCCATATCTGAGTAACCCGAAAAGTCTCCATAAATCTGAATGGCAAACGCTATAGTAGCTATAGCCACGGGCGCTCCATACGTATCTGTGCCAGCAGCAAACGTATGGGCTATAATGCGCGGCAGCCTATCTGCCAGAACGGCCTTTTTAAACAATCCCCATAAAATAAGGTGCAGCCCATCTAGCACACGCCTGCCCTGCCAGGTATGTGGCTCTCTAAACTGGTGCAGCAGGTTCTGGGGCCGCTCTATAGGCCCTGCTACCAGCTGCGGAAAAAAGAACACATACAAGGCGTAAATGCCTATATGCCGCTCTGGGGTTTGCCGGCCCCTATATACTTCTATAGTGTAACTAAGGGCCTGAAACGTATGGAACGATAAGCCCAGCGGCAGCGCCCACGCAAGCAGCGGCAATTCTGGCGGCGTGTAGCCCAGCTGCCCCAGCGCCTGAGTGCAGATATCTGCCAGCCAGTTGTAATATTTAAAAGCGGCAAGTGTACCCAAATTAGCTACAACACTTGCTGCAAACGCCGCTGTTTTAGCCCTGCCCTGCAGGCGGCTCATGGCTATGGCTGCTGCGTAATCTATTAAAATTATGCCTATGAGTACCAGCAAATACGCAGGCACAAAGGCCATGTAAAAGACTGCACTCACGGCCAAGAGCAGCGCCCATCGGTAACGGTGGGGCAGCGCAAAATACGCAGACACCGTGCCCACAAAAAACCAGAAATAATCTAAAGAATTAAACAGCACGGCCCACAAAGATGCTAAGGGCTGGCCGCATAGTTATCTCTGCAAATAAAGGGCAGTGGCCCTGCAAGCTTATTAGGTATGGCCCACAGGCTAAACTTAGCAAAGAGCATCTGCATTAGCCTACTTAAAAGGCAGCTACCTTTGTATGTAGCCAAAAGCAAACAGGATGTCACCTTCTCGCATTTACTTAGATAATGCCGCCACTACAGCCCCAGACCCGCGTGTGGTAGCTGAAATGCTGCCCTATCTGCACAGCCTGTGGGGTAACCCTAGCAGCTTGCACACCGTGGGCCGTGAGGCAAGGGTGGCCTTAGAGCGTGCCCGCAAAACCATAGCCGCTTGCCTAGGGGCTGCCCCAGCAGAGATTTTCTTTACCAGTGGCGGTACAGAGGCAGATAATACCGCCTTGCGCGGAGCTGTGGCCAGCCTGGGTGTGCGCCATATCATTACCAGCGCCATAGAACACCATGCGGTGCTACACACAGCTGAGGCACTGGCTAAACAAGGGCTGGCCCAGCTGCATTTGGCTCCGCTAGATGCTCAAGGGTTTTTGGACTATGAAGGCTTAGAGACTATGCTACATGAGCTTGAAGGCCCAGCGCTAGTATCACTTATGCATGGTAATAACGAGGTCGGCAACTTAATAGACCTAAACAGGGTGGGACACATGGTACGCGCCAGAGGTGGGTATTTCCATACGGATACCGTGCAGACTCTGGGCCACTATATGTATGAACTACACAAGATGCCTGTAGATTTTATAGCTGGGGCCGCCCATAAGTTTCATGGCCCCAAGGGCGCGGGCTTTATGTATATGAGCAGCCGCGCCCGTGTGCAGCCTTACCAAACGGGTGGTGCCCAAGAGCGCAACATGCGGGGCGGTACAGAAAATATGCCAGCCATTGTGGGCATGGCTAAAGCCCTAGAGCTTGCCCAAAGCACCCTGGTAGCAGATAGGGCTCACATTTTAGAGCTTAAAAAACTACTCATGCAGCAGGTGCAGGCCCGCATACCAGGCATAAGCTATAATGGAGGCAGTGCAGACCTAAACCGTAGCTTGTACCATGTGCTTAGCGTCTCTTTGCCGCCAGACCCAGCGCAGGAAATGCTCTTGTTGCGTTTAGACATGGAGGGGCTCTGTGTAAGTGGTGGCTCTGCATGTAGCAGTGGCACGGCCGTGGGCAGCCATGTGCTAGAGGCCTTATATCCAGGCTCTGAGCGGCAGGGGGTGCGGTTTAGTTTCTCGCGGCATACTACAACAGAGGAGGTGCTACGTGCTGCAGAAATACTGGCGCGGGTGGCGGTGCCTGTTTTAGTTTAGAGTTAGAGAGCAGTACGTTGCCTTACCGCCTTAGCTCTTGGCGCAGGCGGGCGCGTAGCTCTGCAGGGGAGAGGTTTTTTTCTAGGCGTCCGGCTATACAAAGGCATATTTGGGCGTCTTGTTCAGATACTACCAGCACCACCGCATCGGTTGCCTCTGAGAGGCCAAGGGCAGCGCGGTGCCGCATGCCACGCTTGGCAGATAAGTCTTGGCTCTCAGATAGTGGCAACATACACCTAGCAGCCACTACCCGGCCATCGGCAATGATAACGGCGCCGTCATGCAAGGGGCTAGTTTTTGTAAAGATGGAGGTGAGCAGCCGTTTAGAAAGTAGGCCATCAATGGCATCGCCGGTATCTGCAAAGGTGTTGAGATTATCTTGGCGGGCAAAGACTATTAGCGCACCTGTGTTAGATTGGCTAAGGGTACGTGCAGCCTCTACAGCGGGCTGCAGGGCAAAGTTTTCATCGTCTGCAATATCAGAACCAAATAGTTTACCCAGGCCAAAATCTAATCTAAAGGCGGTGCCCTTGCCCAGTGTTAGCAAAAACTTGCGTATCTCTGGCTGAAAAAGTATGAGCATGGCCACTACGCCCACGGCCACAAACTGATCCAATATAGCCGTAAGAAGCTGCATACCAGCAGCTTTTACCAGCACATACACCATATACAACACCAGCCCACCCACCAGTATGCCCCCAGCTACAGACCGCCGTACCAGCCGCGAAAGCTCATACATGAGCACCCCCACTAGTACGATATCTGCAATATCTGCCCAGGCAATGGTAAGGAATCCTATGCGGAATGTAAGTAACAAGCTACTAAGGTAGTGTGGTGGGTAGATGCCCGTGCACCCATGCAAGGCAACAAAGAATGGTGTTGGCCTAAAGAAAGTTTTTTTTGGGCACATGACTTTATCTCAGCTCACTGTAACCCGTTTTGTGGCTGCCTTGGGCATTGTGGTATTTAATCTGGGGCAGCCAGTGTGGCCTTTTACGCTGGTGCCAGAAGTTGTGGGGGTTGCTGCACTTGGCGGTGGGGTATTTTTTTACGCTCAGCGGCTTTGTTCTTGTTATTGCCCAAAACCAAGGGGCAGGCCTGCCGCCTAGAGTAGATGCTGTGCCCTTTTAGCGCAATAGGTTTGCGCGTATATACCCCCTGTATGCATTTGGGCTGCTTACGTGGCTGGGTTTGCAGCTGTGAGCAGCCACCGGCCCGGCAAGCCAGAGTTTATAGGCCTAACGCTTTTCTTTGCCCTTACCCAAAGCTGGTTTGGAGATTATGCCCTATACGGCAACTTCCCCAGCTGGTCATTGTCTATAGAAGCGTTTTTTTATGCGCTATTCCCTTGGGCATATAGCCAGAGCCATCAGCTGAGCTTACTTACAGGCAGTAATATTTTCTGGTACAAATTTTCGGCTATGGTGGTGGCATCTGCCCTAGCTTACCACTGGCTACAGGTGCCTGCGCGGCGCTGGCTGCGGGCAGCGCCAAAAAAGCAATAGCTTCTAAATAATAGCTTATAAGTAATAGCTTCTTGGGCCACAACATAAAAGAGGCGCCCTAGTAGGCGCCCCTTTATAATAGACTTGTAAAGTAGTGTGTAAAAACGCTTTTCTTTTCTCCATTAACTGCCGCAGGCCTCGCACCCTTCTGGGTTGTCTAAAGAGCAGGCCAAGTCTTCCATTTTTTGGGCGTAGCTCATAACCATAGTGTCTACAGCGCCGCCTAGGCTTGTATCTGGGCCCGTGGCTTGGGCTTCTGTTACAGGCTCTAAAGCCACCATAGGCTCTATGGCAGCAGGTGCCTGGCGCTCTACGGTAAATTTGATGGCATCTGTTGCGGCCTTGGTGCGCAGGTAGTACATGCCTGTTTTAAGCCCACTGCGCCATGCGTGAAAGTGCATAGAAGTGAGTTTACCAAAGTTGGCATCCTGCATGTGGATGTTCAGGCTCTGGCTTTGGCATATATACGCCCCACGATCGGCGGCCATGTCTATGATGGTTTTTTGGCTGATCTCCCACACGGTTTTGTAGAGATCTTTTAATAGCTGGGGTATCTCGGCTATGTTCTGCACAGAGCCATTAGCTATCATCAGCTTATTTTTCATGCTCTCGTTCCAGAGGCCAAGGTCTACTAAGTCTTTAAGCAGGTATTTGTTTACCACCACAAACTCACCAGATAATACCCGGCGGGTATACAGGTTAGAGGTTATGGGCTCAAAACACTCATTGTTACCCAAAATCTGAGAAGTAGATGCCGTTGGCATCGGGGCTACAAGCAGCGAGTTGCGCACCCCGTGCTCCATAACGTTTGCACGCATGGTTTCCCAGTCATAACGGCCACTAGAGGGGGTAATATTCCAAAGGTCAAACTGAAACTTGCCTTGGCTAAGGGGCGAGCCCTTAAAGGTTTCATAGGCTCCTTTTTCTTTTGCCTGCTCCATAGAAGACTCCATGGCCGCGTAGTAAATCGTCTCAAAAATGTCTATGTTCAGCTGTTTGGCTTCGGCAGACTCAAAGGGCAGGCGCAGGCGGATAAACGTATCTGCCAGGCCCTGCACACCCAGCCCAATGGGGCGGTGGCGCAGGTTACTGCGGCGGGCTTCTTCTACGGGGTAGTAGTTTATATCAATAATCTTGTTTAGATTTTTGGTAGCTACTTTGGTTACGTCGTAGAGTTTTTTGTGGTTAAACTCACCATTTACAATGTATTTGGGCAGGGCCAGAGAGGCAAGGTTGCATACGGCTACCTCGTTCTCGCTGGTGTATTCCATTATCTCTGTACACAGGTTAGAGCTTTTTATGGTACCCAGATTTTGCTGGTTGCTCTTAGAGTTTGCAGCGTCTTTGTAGAGCATGTAAGGCGTGCCGGTTTCGGTTTGGCTTTCCAATATCTCATACCAGAGCTCTTGTGCGCGTATGGTGCGGCGGGCGCGGCCTTCTTTCTCGTAGTTAGTATAAAGCTGCTCAAAAGCGGCACCAAAACAATCGGCTAGGCCTGGGGCCTCATGCGGGCAGAAAAGGCTCCACTGGCCGTCTTCTTCTACGCGCTTCATAAACAGGTCTGGTATCCAGAGGGCGTAAAACAAATCCCGGGCGCGGTTTTCTTCTTTGCCGTGGTTTTTCTTCAGTTGCAAAAAGTCAAAAACATCTGCATGCCAGGGCTCTAGGTATATGGCAAAGGCGCCTTTGCGCTTGCCTCCGCCTTGATCTACATAGCGGGCCGTATCATTAAAAACGCGCAGCATGGGCACAAGGCCATTGCTGGTGCCGTTTGTGCCTTTTATGTAGCTACCTGTGGCGCGGATATTGTGTACAGAAAGGCCTATACCCCCTGCCGACTGTGATATCTGTGCGCACTGCTTTAGCGTGTCATAAATGCCCTCTATAGAGTCATCTCTCATGGCAAGCAAGAAACAGCTAGAGAGCTGTGGCTTGGGTGTGCCGGCATTAAAAAGGGTGGGGGTTGCGTGAGTAAACCAGCGCTCAGATAACAGATTATAGGTTTCTATAACCGAATCTAAATCGTTACTGTGTATGCCAACAGCCACACGCATGAGCATGTGCTGGGGGCGCTCTGCAATTTTACCGTCTAGCTTTAGCAGGTAGCTGCGCTCTAGGGTTTTAAAACCAAAGTAGTCATAACCAAAGTCACGATCATAAATAATGGCCGAGTCTAGCATCATGGCGTTTTTACGCACCACATCCCATGTTTCTTTTGATATTAGAGCGGCATTTTCGCCAGTTTTTGGGTCTATGTATTGGTATAGACGCTTTACGGTGCTGCTAAAAGACTTTTGGGTAGTCTTGTGCAAGTTGCTAACGGCAATTCGGGCAGCTAGTAGGGCATAGTCTGGGTGCTTTACCGTAAGAGATGCGGCTGTCTCGGCGGCAAGGTTGTCTAGCTCAGAGGTGGTAACGCCGTCATAAAGGCCATCAATTACTTTTTTGGCAACATCTACCGGAGATACAAAACGGGCATCCAAACCATAGGATAGGCGCTCTATGCGGGCGGTTATTTTGTCGAATTTTACAGTTTCTCGACGGCCATCGCGTTTGATTACGTTCATAAGTGTTAAAGCTGAAAGATTTGTGCAGATTCTGGAAGTGGTGCCTGCAAAAGGCAAGAAGGTAAAAAAGGCAGAACGGTAGGCAGAACGCCAGGCAGAACGCTAGGCAGAACAGTAGGCAGAACGCTAAGAAAAAAAGCTGGGATTACTAAATAGAAAAGAACAGAGAAAGGTTTTTATACGAACTAGAATGGCTCTACACTGCTGGTAAATGCCTTGCTGGGCAGCAGGTGTAGGTAGAAAGGGCTTTTTGCAGGTTTATGGCTTTAATAGTAACACACAAACGCTTAGAATAATGCAAGTACTATGGTTTTTAAACAGATTGCCAACTAGTTGACTATTGTTTGCAGTGCAGGCGCTGTTTGTGGTAGCTTGGTTTCAAATTTAGGGGTGTTATCTAAATATATTTTCTGTCTAACGGCGTTTTTTACTATTTTTTTACGCGATCTTAAAAAATCCCAATATTCCAATGTGGATAACTTGTGCATAACTAGGTTAATTTGGCTGATTTATAGGGGTTATTCCATTCGTCGAAAATAAGAAAAATCTAAATATAGTACTAATAAAAACTTTAGGACACAATAGTACAATTTCACCTTACCACACCCAAGATTTTGTGCCAAAAGCGCCTAATTTGTTGCTTTTTTGCCCGTTTTAAACCATAAAGCAGGGCGCTCTACCCAATGCCAACTGGCAGGCGCCACCGGCAACACCAGCACCATACAAAGGCCAGCTAGCCTATCCAAGCCCAGAACCTAAAACCACGCTGCACGGCTGCAAAAGCTACCATTTAGGGCGGGGAAGGGGTGGGTGCCACAAACACCGGGCAGTTGCATAATCAGTTTAAAAATACTGGCAATTATTAAGATACCTGTAAGTGCCTGTAGTAGAGAAATAAGCACCAGCAGAAAGGCTGCTAACTGCTGGCCCCAGCACAAACGTGTACATTAATTCACATACAGCCAGGCCAAGCCACACACGCAAAAAGCGGTTGCGGGCAAAGCCAAGCCAAGAAGCAGTTGCGGGCAAAGCCAAGCCAAGAAGCAGACCTGCCCGCAGAAGCAGCTATGAGATAGCCAGAGATTATAAAAAATGTATACACCGCCCAGTCTGACAGGCACAGCCAGCCACCTGAAAGCACAGAGAGAGGGTCGCCGGCTTGGGGCAAGCCCCGCATTTTAAACCCATGGGTAATAATTACAGACCAGGCCGCCAGCAGTCTTATGGCATCAAAGGCATTATTGCGGCCATAAAGGGCTGGTGTTGCAGATAGGGCAGGCTGGGGCATGTAGGGCAAATTAGCCCTTGGCGGCAGCTATAAACATATTGTATTACGTAGTTACTGCACCTGCTTTTGTGGCAAGGCTACCACATACGTATTCTATGGCACTTGGCCTCTATACTTGCACAAATTTCTAGTCAATTAATCTTTTAGTATGGCATCTATACTACGTTGCTGCAAAATGGGGTTTTTCTACAGAACTGTACTTCTTTTAGCTTTTACTCTACCAAGTTTTTATGCAAAAGGGCAAGAGGTACCTGCACAGCTGGTGCCAGTAATAGTACCTGCACAGCTGGTGCCAGTAATAATGCCTGCGGTAGAGCCAAGCCCTGCCCCCAAAGACACCACCTACTGGAAAAAGGGCATGATGCTGGGCGCTAACCTTACCCAGGCTACCTTCTCTAAAAACTGGAAAAGCGGCGGTACAAACAACTTAAGCTTTTCTCTGCTGGCCCAGGCACGGGCAGAGTATATACGTGGGCAAATCTCTTGGCGCAGCGAAATGGATTTTCAGTACGGGTCTGTACGTAATCAAGGGCAGGGCTACCGCAAAAGCCTTGATAAACTGTATTTAGACTCTAAAGTGGGGCATAAACTGGCAACTCATTGGGATTTGTTTGCCTCTTTAAACCTGTTTTCTCAATTTGCGCAAGGGTTTACTTACAGCACAGACCCTGTTACAAATGCTATAATGGCCAAGTATGTATCAGCTTTTATGGCCCCAGGCTACATAACAGAGTCTGCCGGGGTAGAGTACAAACCCATTACGTATTTCTTTCTGCGGATAGGAGCGGCCACCTTGCGGCAGACCCTTGTGCGAGACACTACCCTGCACCGCCAAGAGCCAACCAATTACGGGGTGCCTGTGGGCAGGCGCGTTCGCAATGAGGTAGCCTTACAGATAGTAGCCAGTTTTGAGAAAGATGTAGCCCCCAACATCAACCTAAAAACACGTTATACGGGCTTTTACAACTACACTACCTTAGCAGACCCCCAGCAGTGGGATCACCGCCTAGAAACTGGCATTGTGGCCCGGGTAAATAAATACATCTCTACCTCTATAATGGGCCTAATGATTTTTGACCGTGATGCCGATACCGATGTGCAGGTAAGCTACCAACTAGGCCTGGGCTTTTTGGCCACACTAGGCAATTTTGATAAAAAATAAAGCGCAAACAACCCCCGTATATGTTCCAAGACCTTGCCCTTTACTTTGATGCTGTAGACGAAGAAATAGCGGCTGAAACCAGCAGCTACTCAGATCTCTACTTTGCCACAGAAATTTATGTGCACGCGTTTCCCCGCATTGTGCCAGACTCTGTTGTGCTCATTGGCCTGCCCGATGTGCAAGGCGCTGCCGAGCCTACTTACACCCTTGTTAATGCCTTTAGGCAACAGCTCTACAGGCTTAAGCGCACCGCACACAACGTACCCCTGTATGATGCCGGCAACCTGCGCCCTGCAGAAACTAACGCCCAAACCCTTGAGCGCTTAGGGGTAGTGTGCCAAACCTTAATGGACTATGGCGCCGTGCCCGTGCTAGTGGGGGCAGACCGCAGCTGGATGCTGGGCCATTTTAGGGCAGCCCTGCACCGTAACGAGCAAGCATCTAACGTTGTAAACATAGATGCCCACCTAGACCTAGACAACGAGGATGGAGTGCTGCACCGCTTGGTTACCATGCACCCGCAGCTGCCCAGCCATTTTAGCCAACTGGCATACCAGAGCTATCTGGTAGATCCGGTGGGCCTATCACTTCTAGAGAAACTGCATTATGAGGCCCTGCGGCTGGGCCAGATACATGAAAACGTAAAAGTGGCAGAGCCCCTCATACGTGATGCAGACTACTTTTTCTGCAACCTTTCTGCCCTGCGCAATACGGCCTTTGTGCATGCCCCGGGGCCACGGCCCTTTGGGCTTAATGGCGAGCAAGCCTGCCAGCTCTGCTGGTATGCAGGCATAAGCCCTCGCTTGCAAACAACAGGTTTTTACAACATACTACCAGCAGCGGCAGCCCATGAGGCCGATATGGCCACCCTGGCCATACTATGTTGGCACTTTTTAGAAGGATTTAGCTACCGCCAGCACGAGGAGCCCGCAGACGATCGCTACACAGATCGCTATACCGTTGCGCTGCTGGGGTACGATGATCTCGTGTTTTTCCGCAGCCGCCGCACGGGCCGCTGGTGGATGCAGGTGCAGCATGTAAGCAGCACCTATGCCAATGGCTACATGCTGCCCTGCCTGCACGAGGATTACCTGCAAGCCGTAAACGGCCATCTGCCAGACCGGTGGATTAAAACCATAAGCCGCATGGGCTAAGCAGCCGCAGGCTTTAAGAGAATATTACCAGCCAATGCTGAACTTTGCACCTATGATAACCAAGGCAAAGGCAGCATGTAAGGCATGGATAGCAGGGCTGGGCACATTGTCTGCCCTTGCCGGGCTGGCTAGTTGTGGGCCAAAGCGCCTTTATGAACAAGGTTACCCCCTCACAAACCATGTGTGGGTGGCAGATAGTGTGCTCACGTTTGCCGTGCAGATAGATAAGCCCACCCAAGCGTATGATCTTTTTTACCGCGTGCGCTATGACCTAGACTACCCATTTTATAACCTGTACGTACGGCTGCAAATACAAGACTCTGCGGCTGCAAACGTGTATCAAGACCGGCACGAACTTGTTTTGGTAGATGCCCAGACAGGCAAACCGGCAGGCGCAGGCATTGGGGGCGTGTTTGAAAAAGAGTTTACAGCTTTATCAAAAATGCATTTTACCAAGAAAGGTCTATATAAAATTCGTATAAAACAGTATATGAGGCCTATTACATTACAGGGCGTACACGAGTTTGGCGTCAGAATTTCTCCTAGTGTCTAAAAATCTTTTTGTTTAAGATTATCGTATATATGTCAAACAAACCCTCCCTTGGGGCTCTAGCTGTTGCAAGTTGTTTTGTTTAACATTAATAGATGTTAAGTTTAACAAAAAAGCTTGCATCTCGCTTTCAAGTTTGTTTACAGTTGCTTTACTTTGCTTAAACAAAAAGAACGGTGCTTATGACTGCTTTAGAGTTTGGATACCACATTGCTCAGTCTTCTAAATCGTTGCGACCCTTTGCCGTGCGCCTAACCCGTGACACTGAGGATGCCAATGATTTGCTGCAAGAGACTCTTCTTAAGGCTTTTATCCATAGGGAGAAATTTACAGACGGCACCAATATAAAGGCCTGGCTGTATACGATTATGAAGAACACCTTCATAACTAATTACCAGCGTCTGGCCCGCCAGAAAACATTTGTAGATACTACAGAGAATCTGCATTATCTAAACTCTGCAAGCTATGTAACCAGTAACATGGCAGAGGGCACCTTTGTAATGCAAGATATCCAGAATTCTATAGCGCGCTTAGATTTGGACCATCGCCAGCCGTTTATGATGTATTTTCAGGGGTATAAATATCAAGAGATAGCAGAAATGCTAAAACTCCCCCTTGGCACAGTTAAAAACCGCATACACCTAGCCCGCAAAGAGCTAAAAGATATGCTGGTGCCTTACAAACGATAATCAACAAAATGGGCTCAAGTTAGCCCAGTTCTTTTTGGCAATCTGCTACCTTAGCCCTAAGTTGGGCCTGTGAGTAGGTTGCCTTTTTTATTTATGGCAAAAAAAGTTCTTATTATAGGTACTGGGCTAGGGGGGCTGGCAACAGCTTTGCGGCTTGCCCACCAAGGCTACCAAGTGCAGATGCTAGAGAAGCATCATCAGGCAGGGGGGCGCCTTAACCAACTGAAAGAGAAAGGGTTTACCTTTGATGTAGGGCCATCATTCTTCTCTATGAGCTATGAGTTTGATGAGCTGTTTTCATCTGTAAATGAAACCAACCCGCTGCAGTTTAATAAGCTAGACCCTTTGTATGCGGTATTTTTTGCCCACAGAGAGAAGCCTTACCTGCTATACACAGATCTGGCCAAGCTTGCCACAGAGTTTGAGGCTATAGAGCCAGACTTTGAGCGCAAGGCCCGCAAGTATTTGGCACAGGCCAAGCACTTGTTTCATGATACAGAGCACCGCATTGTTAAGCGTAACTACAAAAACAAGGTAGACTTTGCCTTAGCACTTGCAACGGTGCCATTGCGCAATGCCCCGTTTTTGCTACGCAGTATGTGGAGCGAGCTATCCCGCCATTTTGAGTCGCAAGATGTACGGGTTATTTTCTCTTTAGTGGCATTTTTTTTAGGAGCTACACCTTTTGATACCCCGGCCGTATACGCCTTGCTTAATTACACCGAGCTAGAGCATAACGGCTACTGGAACGTGCAGGGCGGCATGTACCGCATTGTAGAAGAAATGGTAAAGCTCATAGAAAAGCGCGGCGTGCAAATTACCTATAACACAGAAGTTGTGGGGGTGCGCGCTACAGATGGCAACATAGAAGGCTTTTTAGACAAAAGTGGCAAGCTACACACCGCAGATTTATACGTATGTAACGGAGATGCAGCCTCTTTTAGGGGCCAGATGCTGAACCGCAACGCCTTTACAGAACCCAAGCTAGATGCCATGGACTGGACCCTAGCCCCTTACACCATGTATATTGGTGTGCAGGGTAAGATACCAAGCCTGCACCATCACAGTTACTTCTTAGGGTCTAACTTTAATGAGTATGCCAGCGATATTTTTAAAACATCTATTGCGCCAGAGGCACCGTACTACTACGTAACTGCCTCTAGCTTATCCAACCCAGGATCTGCCCCAGAGGGTTGTGAAAATCTATTTATATTGTGCCCCGTGCCAGATATGCGCTACAAGCCAGACTGGAACGATGCTCATGCCCTTGGAGATCGTATCATTGCAGACCTATCTAAACGCGTTGGTTTTGATATAGCTGCAAACCTGATTACTAAAACAGTGTACACCCCCATAGAGTGGCGCAACATGTTTAACCTCTACAAAGGGAGTGGCCTAGGCCTAGCCCACGGTCTAAACCAAATAGGCGCCCTGCGCCCCGCCAATAAAGACGAGCTCTTTAATAATCTTTATTATGTGGGTGCAAGCACAATTCCTGGTACAGGTTTGCCCATTGTGGTCATATCTTCCAAGCTAGTAACCGAGCGTATACTACGCGATGCACCCCTCTAGCCCAGCCCCAAGCCCAACAGCTAAAAACCGCCCCGCCGGTGCGCAGATGCTGTATCATACAGTGGCTGCCCAGTGTGCTCAGCTCATTACAGAGCAGTATAGCACCAGTTTCTCACGAGGTATCAGTACCTTACACCCTCGCTACAGGGCCGCCATATACTCCATTTATGGTTTTGTGCGCTTGGCAGATGAAATTGTAGACACGTTTCATGAGGCAGATAAGCGCCGGCACCTAGAGGCCTTTAGGCGCGATACTTGGCTGGCTATAGAAGATGGCCTAAGCTTAAACCCCGTGTTAGATGCCTACCAAGGGGTTGTAAATGCCTACAACTTGCCCCAAGAGCTCACCAAGGCCTTCTTGTACTCTATGGAGCTAGATCTAGACCCCCAGACCTATGACCCTACCCTGTACAATAAATATATTTACGGCTCTGCAGAGGTAGTGGGGCTCATGTGTTTGTGTGTTTTTTGCGAGGGCGACCTACTTATGTATCAAAACTTAACCCCACAGGCAAGGGCGCTGGGGGCAGCCTTTCAAAAGGTTAACTTTTTGCGGGATATACAAAGCGATTTAGAAGACCGTGGCCGCGTGTATTTTCCTAACGTAGATCTTACCAAGTTTACGCCCCAGGCAAAGGCCCAAATAGAAGCAGACATTGCCCAAGACTTTGCCCACGGCTTAAAAGGAATAAAGGCCCTGCCCCCCGGCACCCGTCTAGGGGTTTATCTGGCCTATACCTACTACCAGCAACTGTTTGTGAAAATACAACGCACACCGCCAGAGCGTATTTTGCAAACCCGCATACGGGTGCCAGACGCACAAAAAATGTGGCTGCTGCTGCAGAGCTATGTGCGCCACCGGCTCCAGCTTTTGTAAGGGTTAGATTATTACTATATACAGGGTTACTCATTTTTTATACCTAGTCTGTGGGAGCTTACCTTAGCTATTTTGGGCACGGCACATACTTAGTATTGATGTTGTTTTCGTTTGCCTATCCCCTTGCCCGCAGTTTTGAGGCTAGGGTGCGTTTTGTGAGCTGGTGGCCAGCGCTGGGGGTGGGCTTGGTAGCCAATGCCCTGTACTTTATACCCACAGATATATGGTTTACTGCGGCGGGCATCTGGTCTTTTTCTGATACCTATACCTTAGGCCCACGGCTGGGTGGGCTACCCATAGAAGAGTGGTTGTTTTTTCTTATAATACCCTATTGTTGTGTGTTTATATACGCATGCATAAAAAGGCTGCTGCATATACCCTACCACCGTGGGTGGTGGTGGTTTGGTTGGTTTTTGGTGATAGTTGCCGGGGCAATGGCCCTTTTTAACCTAGATAAAGCTTATACAAGCATAAAATGTGGGTCTGCTGCCGTGTTTTTGGCTGTGTATCTGCTTTTTACGCCACGGGGAGATGTACAAAATTTTTTGCTGGCATATGTACTATCTGAGGTACCTTTTTTGCTGGTAAATGGGGTATTAACCTTTCTGCCTGTAGTCTCATACAACGATAATGAAAATCTGGGCATCCGCATGAGCCACCTGCTAGGCATCCCCTTCTTTAACATACCCATAGAAGATAACTTTTATAGCCTTATGATGCTTACCCTCACGCTATTTTTTATGAACCGCGTGCCAGGGCCCCATAGAGCTTAAGCCTTTCTTGTTGATATACCTTTCTTGTTGGCAGTGGTTTATGCCATACCACTACCAATAAGAACCGCAGCGGCAAGGCGCCATACCCACTTTTTAATCATGTTTTTGCCCGCGTATGCGTAGTCTCATTGGCAGTTGTGCCCAGGCAGGGTGTTTTGGGCCCCTAGAGCGTCTGGGCATTTATAGGGCCATACGTGCCTCTGTATGGCTTAATATGCAAATACAGGATTGTTTGGCGGTTGGCCGCTTTTCTGTTGTGGTACTGTAGCAATTTGGTAAGATTGCCATACTTTATAGCTCTTTACCACACAAAAAGCTTTTTTTATTTTGTAATAACACTGCTATCATAAGTTTCCTTACAAAAGGGAGTTGGCCGGGCTTGGCTGTTGGGGTGCTGCGTGTGTACCCTGTTATAGTACCAACCATGAGACCAAAAACAACAACAGGCTGAAAATGCAAGTCAAGCTTTGTATATAGCTATGTTACGAACGTTGGAAGGAGGTTTGAGTTTTGCCTCAGAAATAGTGTACTTTAAGCGGGCAAAATAGCTATAAATATTATCACTTTAATCCTGTATCGGCCAAATAATCACCCTGCTGCAAACACCCTTGTGGCGCCACTATATTAAAATAATGCAAAAAACGTGCTTTTATTAGCTTGTTTCTGTCCTTAGATAAAGTCTATTTTCACGCACAATACAGTTAAACGAGTATATTAAATGCTTGTTAATGAGAGTATGAAAGGGGTTATCCATTTGTGTAATCAAATTTCGTTTAGCAAATTTGTACTGTAGCCAGTGAGATAACCAATTGCAAATTTCCTGCAAAAAGTCAATTTCTCTTTGTGTATTAATCTTCTTAGTTGTACTCAGAGTTTTCTCTTTGTTCAATGTAAGGTTTTAGATCTAAAAATCCAAACCTGCCAGCCTTGGGCCCAATGTCTGGCAGTGAAGCTTTTAGCAAAGCCCTTGGGATCTAGCATTTAATACAGCGGCATACAACACACCAGGGGCTACCCTAAAACCCCACCTATGAAGTAGAAATAGGTTGCCCTTACCGCGCAACCACCGGGTAAGCCATGTGGTCCTGCTCGTTTCATCCTTCGTTAACCTCCCCACTCAAACCAGCTCATGAAGTATACTTTTTTCATTTTTCTGGCCTTATTGGCTAGTATGGGGGTAATATCCTCTGTAAAAGCTCAGACAGATCTTGGTATTATGTACTCAGAAGAGGAGCTGGCAATATGGCGGCAGCGCTCTAATGGGGCTACCGCCGTAGACTATAAAACCACTGGCGCAGATGGCACCCCTGGTGATTTTGACCGTATAAAGGGCTATGCAGATGCGTTTCTGGCAAACCCAAGTGCCAGCCTCTGGAAGGGCACCACAGTGCCAGGTGATAACTACCCCATTTATGAGGGAATCAATCTGCAACAAGCAGCCTTTTGCTATCAAATTTATAAGAAAAGCAACCCAACGCTAGCCAACCGATACGCAGCCGCCGCGCGCACTGCTTTGCTACAACAGATTGCCATGCCCAATACAGATGTCTCTAAATGGGTGTTAGCCACTGTGTTCCAGACCGGCGTAAACGAGTCTCGATGGATTACCCGCCTAGTATTTGCAACAGATTACTTGTCTAGCTATTTAAGTGCTGCCGATAAAACAACGCTTAATACGTGGTTTTTAAACCAGGCAAATTTTATGGCAGCTCACATACAAAACCGCGAGGTGGGCCAGTGTTTTCCTAGGCGCCTGCAAAATGATTATACAGTTGTGGGCCGTGATGCCAAACCAGCCGGCGAGCTTTACGGCAAGTTTAAACCCGGCAACACATACGGAGACGGGTTCATATACAGCCACGTAAATGCCAATGGCAGCCTTGGCAACCGTATATCATTTCTATCTACTTGGTGGAACAACCGCAACGCCGATAAAGTAACCATGATAGGTATGGTGGGCTTGTATCTTAACAACAACAACCTTATTTTCCAGGCAAAACAATACGCTAAAGAGTGGCTTAAATACTCTGTATACCCTGATGGCACCATGGGTGAGTATGAGCGAAACGGTAATTATAACCTGCCACAACAAGGCATGTCTTACTCTGCCATTAACATCTGGCAATACATTTTACTGGCAGAGGGCACAGCCCGCCGTGGTGATACTGAGCTTTATACCTACACTACCTCAGTGGGGATGCACGGCACAGAAGGCGGCACTAAATCTTTACGCCTGGTTGTAGAGAAGTACTGCAAAAACGTACAAGGCAACCCTGCCATTTACTTTGATAATGTAACTGCAAACAACCGCATAGATAGCTACGGAGAGGCAGCCAACATAGAACTCATGTGGGATGCCCTCTTTGCTGTACCTAACAAATATTGGCAGAGCACGTACATAACATCTATATATACGCGCACCGCGCCTGGCTTAAGGCCTTACCCTAAGGCCCCTGTGGGCGTGGCATCTGCCGCTATGGTATGGTTTCCCTGGGGGGGTAGTGGGGCAGAGATGCCCGGCGTGTTACTTATGGCAGGCCAGCTAGAACGTGATTTAAGGGTATATAATGCAACATCTGTTGTAGATGTACCAACAAACTTGCGGGTGCCCTTTGTGTTGCAAACCTCTACCCAGTTTATATGGGACCATGCCGTGGGCACAGTTGCCTACAACGTACGCTATCGCCCTATTAACACGGCTACTTGGGTTACCTTATCTAACCTACTTAATACCTATACGGGCACCATACCTTTAGAGCCAGCCCTTGTGTATGAGTGGCAGGTGCAAGGCGTTGGGGCCACAATAAGCTCTGCCTGGAGCGAGCTTAGTTTTACAACCACCCCAACGGCCTGCACGGGCAATAGCACTATAGCTCGTGAGCTAAGGCCCAACCAAACCGGCTATTTTTTGTGGCAAACAAGCTCGCTCCCACTATCAACAGCCCCTGCTAGCACCAGAAATTTAACAACCCTAGAAGCCACAGGTACAGGCACATCTAACTACTTTACCCGCACAAGGGGCTTTGTATGTACACCAGCTTCTGGCACCTACACCTTCTGGTTATCTGGCGATGATGAAGCAGAGCTTTACCTCTCTACCAATGATAACTCAGCCAATGCTGTGAGAATAGCCAGCACTAAGTGGACCAACGCCCGGGAGTTTACCAAGTATCCTACCCAAAGAAGTGCAGCAATTACCCTAATGGCAAACAAGCGCTACTATATAGAAGTACGGCAACTACAGGTGGGAGGCCTAGACCACTTTTGTGTGCAGTGGCAAATGCCATCTGGTGCTATAGAAACCCCAATTGCAGGCTCGCGTATATCGCCTTTTAGCCCTAACAGTGCACCTACAACGGGCCTAACGGCAGATAAAGCAAGCTACACAAATGGAGAAAGTATAGTGCTTACCGGCACCCCAGCAGATGCTGACGGGGTTGTAACACGCCTAGACTTTTACCTAGACAATACCAAAATTGGCACCGACTTTTTGCCACCTTGGGAATATACCTATGCTAATGTGCCTGCCGGAACCTACAACTTCCGCGCCATTGCCGTAGATAACACTAATGCCTCTAGTGTTGCTGCCACCCTTACCCGTGTAGTATCTGCAAACCAAGCCCCTGCAGCTACCTTGGTTTCTGATAAAACAAGCTATGCACCCGGCAACAATATCGTACTCACAGCCACTGCCACAGACGCAGATGGCACTGTGGCTAAAGTAGACTTCTATAATGGAACTACGCTCCTGGGCACAGATGCAGCCACGCCTTACACGTTTACCTTTAGTGCGGCGGCATCTGGCAGCTACACGTTTAGAGCCATAGCCACTGACAATCAAGGTACCGCAAGTGCCCCAGTATCACTGGCACGCACCGTTAGTGCTAATACAGCACCCACCATTGGGCTCACATCTGATAAGCCCAGTTACACTGCGGGTAATGATATTATACTAACTGCTAGTGCAGCAGATACAGACGGAACTGTAGCCAAAGTAGAATTTTATATTGGTACCACTCGTTTGGCTACAGATATAACAGCGCCTTACACATACACGCTGGCCGGCGCCGGTGCAGGCAGCCAGAGCTACAACGCAGTGGTTACAGATAATATGGGGGCAGCCACTACATCTGCCACCGTTACAGTAACTGTTACGGGCACTACAGGTACGGGCATGGCTAGCGCCTGCGCCACAGGTACTATCACCCGTGAGATGTGGACGGGCATTACAGGCACAGCTTTAAGCACCGTGCCGGTACAGAACCCCACTATTACAACCATACTTTCTGCAGGCTTAGAGACTCCCACAGGCTTTGCAGAAAATTACGCGCAGCGCGTACGGGGCTATGTATGCCCTCCTGTTACAGGTGCCTATACTTTTTGGGTGGCTGGTGATGATGCAGCAGAGCTGTGGCTCTCTACCACAGAGGATACTGCCAATAAAGTACGGATCTGCCGCACGTCTGTCTTTACTAATGTGCGTGAGTATACTAAGTCTCCCTCTCAGAGATCTGTTGCCATTACCCTGCAAGCTGGCTACCGCTACTATATAGAAGCCGTACAAAAAGAGGGTACAGGTGGCGATAATCTATCCGTGGCCTGGCAGATACCTGGCGGCGCTTTTGAGGCACCCATTCCCGCCACACGTCTCTCGCCTTGGGCTGGGATAATAAGCTATGGCTGCAAATCATCTGCCAATATTACCCGCGAAACCTGGAACAACATCACCGGAGATATAACCGCCATGAACTGGGCCAGTAACCCCTGGTGGCGCGGCCTAAACGGAAGTACAGAGCCACCGCGCAATATAAACGACAATTTTGCCCAGCGCCTGTATGGCTACTTGTGCCCGCCACTATCGGGTATGTATACCCTGCAAATAGCTGGTGATGATCAGACAGAACTTTGGCTATCGCCAGATGAAACCCCCGCCAATATGCAGCGCATAGCCCACAACTACACGCCCACATTACTGCGAGAGTTTACCAGGCTTAACAGCCAAACCGCAACTGTCTGGCTATCAGCCGGGCGCAGGTACTACATAGAGGCCCGCCACAGAGACCTTGCCGGCGATGATTTCATGACCGTAGCCTGGACCCTGCCAAACGGCACCCAAGAGACGCCCATACCCGCATCTCGGCTGGCCAGCTTTGTAAGTAGGGCTGCACGCCTAGGCCTAGAAGATGGTTTTCTGCCACAGGGTAAGGCAGAGGCTGTGCGTGTAAGTCTGTATCCTAACCCGGCCACTTCTGCACTTACTCTGGTAACCAATACGTTTGCAGGAGAAGAATGGAAAATACGGGTAGTATCTCAAGTAGGGGCAGAGGTTAAGACCTATACCCGCAGCTTTAGCTTAGATCAGTTTCAGACGCAGATACCTGTAGATGATCTTGCCCCCGGCCTGTATGTGCTACACATAATAGATGGGCTGGGCCAGGCCCACAGCCTCCGGTTTTCTAAACAAAACTAGAGCCCGCCTATAGCTTTAAATAGCTGCACACTTCATAAAAAAGCCCACTCTGCAAGAGTGGGCTTTTGCTTTCTAGACAAGCTGGTGGCAACAGGCTGCTGGCAAGAGGCAGGCCGCAAAAGCCGTACCTTTGCAGGGCTCATGCAGGTGCTCACCATTATAGACAGGTATATACTGCGCAAGTTTTTGTCGGCGTTTGTGTTTGTAGTGGCCATACTTACGCTGGTTATTTGTGTTATAGATTTTGTAGAGAAAAACGATGATTTTATAAGAAGCAAGCCAGGGTTAGAAAAAATACTAGGCATTTATTATCTAAACTTTGCCCCGTATTATGCCAATATGCTATCGCCCATTACGGTGTTTATAGCCACGGTTTTTGTTACGTCTCAGATGGCGGCCCGCACAGAAATTATTGCAATTTTAAGCTCAGGGGTTAGTTTTTTACGGCTACTGCGGCCCTATCTGGTGGGGGCAGCACTCATAGGAGCTGGCATTTTTTGGCTTAATGGATATGTGATACCGCAGGCCAACCGGCGGCGGGTGGCCTTTGAGATTACGTACCTTAAAAACCCATTTACATACGATGGCCGCAATGTGCACATAAAGGTTGCCCCCAATACCTATGCATATTTAGAGAGCTACTCTACGGCTTTTAATACAGGCTATAGGTTTACACTAGAGACCATAGAAAACAGAGTGTTAAAGGTAAAAACACGTGCAGAGCGTTTTGTTTGGCAGCCCAAAACCCAGCGCTGGCGCCTAGAAGACTACACCATACGCAGGCTTGGCATAGATGGCAGTGAAACCTTTACCAAGGGCCAGATACTGGATACTGTGTTGCGCTTAACCCCGCAAGACTTTTCTAGCGATTATATGCGCTATGAAACTCTTACCACCCCAGAGCTAACCCAGTACATAGATGAAATGCAAATGCGTGGCGCAGATAGCACGGCCACGTATCAGATAGAAAAATACTTGCGCGTTACTTTTCCGTTTGCTATTATAATCCTCACCGTTTTAGGGGTTATCCTCTCTGCGCGTAAGGCACGGGGCGGGGTTGGGTTGCAGATAGCCATAGGGTTTTTGCTGGCTTTTGTCTACATTATCTTTTTTATAATGAGCCGCTCTATTGCCCAAGCAGGGTTTATGAATGCCTTGCTAGCCTGCTGGTTGCCTAACTTGGTATTCTCTGGCATCGGGTTTTTGTTGTACAAAACCGTGCCCAGATAAGCAAGCCATGCAAAACAACCGCACATATTATGGCTATGTAGGCCTGCTTTGGCTGTTGCAAGGGCTGGCAGTGTTTTTGTGTGCAGGGCAGCCGCTTTTTTGGGATAATGTGCTGTTAAGCGGTAAAATACCAACGGCTTTATACAACAACCAGCTGCTAACACCCTTTGTACCAGAGAGCCTTGCCGGCTATAGCCCTTTGTGGGGGGCATACATAGCCCAAGGGTGGCTGTGGTTTGGCAGAAGCCTGTTTGTTACTCACATGCTTATGCTGCCTTGGTTATGGCTGCTCAGTTTCCAACTGGTGCAGCTAGTGCAGCTTTTTGTGCCTAGGCGGGCACTGGGGCTAAGTATAGCCGTAGTTCATTCTGTGCCAGTGCTTGTGGCACTATCTGTACAGTGCGGGCCAGATCTAGCCATGCTAGCACTATATCTTACTGCCCAAAATGCATTACTACACCGCAACCGTGCCCTGCTAGCCGTGTGCTTGTTGCCCTTGGCAATGGTCTCGCCGCGAGGGCTGTGGTGTTTAGTGCCCCTTTTTGTGCTAGATCAGCTACTGGTGGGCCGTAAAATTTTTCCGGCCAGGTGGCTTTGGCAGCTAACTAAAGCCACCGCCTTTTTGCCAGTAGCGTTGTTGGCATTAATTTGGTATATAGTGGCATACCAGCATTATGGCTGGGTTTTTAATAACCCAAGCGGTGATTTTGCCGCCCTTGCCGCGTACACCACTTTACCAGAGTATTTGTATCAGCTGGGTATTTTTTGCTGGCGACTATTAGATTTTGGCCAAGCAGCCATCTGGCTAGCATTAGTGCCTATAGTAGTGGTTTTGCTGCGGGGCAAGCTAGAGCCCCAAGAGCACCGAGCAGTACTTATCCTGCTTTGGCTCGTGCCAACAGTTTCGTTTGCCCTGTTTTTTGCGGCATTCCGCAATCCTATAGGGCACCGCTATGTGCTCATACCCCTGCTTATGGGGGCCGTTTGGCTTTGTTTTGAATGGGCAGAGGCCTTGCGCTACCCCGTTTTTAGGCAACGGGCTCTCTGGTTACTGGCCTTTTTATGGACAGGCCACCTCTGGCTGGCCGCATACCCCACAGATATGGCAAAAGGCTGGGATGCTACTCTTCTGCATCTGCAAGCCACCCGTGCCAAACGCGCTCTTCTGCAAGATCTGGCCCTGCTGCCGTATGCTAAAACAGGGTTGGGTGCCGCATATCCAGATGCTGATAATTGGGACGATGCTTTTTTAGATAGCACCCGTGTTGCACCCATTACTGTTAATCTTAAGACCAATGCGGCCATTTTTTACTCATCTGCCAGTAATTCTTGGGCCCCAGCCCAGCTAGATAGCCTGCAACGTACACGCCGCAGTGTGCTCATATACAGCTATTGGCCCGCCAGCCTACAGGTATTTAAATAATGGGCCGCAACTTAGCTCAGGTAATTCTGCCAATGTATCAAAAAAATCAACACACTAGCCGGGTGCTGCCGCCCGTTACTACTACTATGTTACGTGTGTGTATTTGGGTGCTGGCCCTGCTAGCAGGTGTGGGGCAGGTGTACGGGCAAAAATTTGAGCCGCCCAAGCCCGGCAGCCCAGCTGCGCTTGTGCGCCGCCCACTAGATGGCCAAAAGCCCATTATTTATGAAGATACCCTCGCTAGCCAAAAGCGGAAAAAGAAAGAGAAGAAGATACCTAAAAAAACTTTTTGGGATATTAAAACCCGCAAGGCCTACACCAAAGTAGTATCTGGTAAAAAGAAAACGTTTGAGCTGTTCTACATACTTAAAAAGCCCCAAGACCCTGACCCTTACATACGTGATTTGTACTGGTTTCACCGCAAGAAGCGCAAAATTTTTATTGGGGTAATTCCGCCTAAAGAGCTACAATTTGCCGTATTGCTCCATGGCCCTTATGAGCGCCGCGTAAATAAAATAGTTGTAGAACAGGGGCAGTTTTACTTGGGCTCTAAAACTGGCCGCTGGGAGAGCAACGGTGCATCAGAAGAAGAAATACTGTTAGATAAGACCAAGTTTTACAAGGGCTTTCCTAAAGAGGCCAAGATCACGTATTACGATGTTGACCAGAAAAAGATAGAGAAAGTAATACCCTACTATAACGCAGAACTGCATGGCCAGTATCTAGCCTATTACCCAACCGGGGTACTACAGGCAGAGGGCAAGTATGAGTTTGGCCAGAAGGTAGGGGTATGGCGCACGTTTTTTAACAGTACTAAAAAGCGGGCCCGCCTAGAGCTACAATACCCAGCCGATGGTTTTGCAGAAGATACCACAGCAGTGAAACTGCGCGAGTTTACAGAACAAGGCTTTGTGGTATATGATAAAGCCATAGAAGACAAGAAAAAGAAGTAAAACCTTGTTTACCAATCTCTTATGGCTACAAGGCACTTTAGGTGCCCAAACTATTAAACAAAAGCAGGTGGTACACGAATAGCTATCAAACTAAAAGGCTATTACACGCTAAAAGGCTATCACACGCTTTAACTGTCACCTTAAAGCTGCTATTACAAGAACAACTACCACGTAATAACAGCTGCCACAGGATAACAGTTACTACCACAAGAACAGCTACCACACAAAAAAGCCCGCACCAATACATGATGCGGGCTTTTTTGTGGAGCCTAAAAACTTAAATACCTACCAAGGTGCCTTTAGCGCGGGCCTCTTTTAAAACGGCAGAGATACCATTTTTTGTAATGGTACGCAGGGTGCTTGTGGCAATTTTTATGGTGATATAACGGTCTTCTTCTGGGATATAGAAAGTTTTAACCTTTAAGTTTGGGAAAAACTTACGCTTTGTTTTATTGTTAGCGTGCGATACGTTGTTACCTACGCGCGTTCTTTTACCGCTAATTTGACAAACCTTGGCCATGGCTACTTTTTGTTTTCTTGTAGAATGCCAGCTTTAGTTGCCAGCAAACGGAGCGCAAATATAGGTTTCAAACCCTGTTTTACCAAACCCTTTAAAAGGTTATTTCTGATAAAGAGGCTAAAAGAAAGCCCTATTGCGATGTGTCTGTTGCAGGCTGCGCCTTTTTATAGGGGCAATGCCGGCAGCCAGAGTGGCAACAAAAGCCTCTACTTTTGTGAAAACGGGCAGTATAAACCATATACAACCCATCAAAATAGAAATCGCCATCCTTTAATGTGGGGATTTTTTCTGTAATAGATTTTGGCTTGTCGCTTTTCATGAGAATGGTTGTTAGTCTGTATTTGCTGTGACAGACTAAACTGCAAAAATGTGGTTAATATATTTGTTAAACATTTTTCTTTTTTGATAGACAAAACTAGCTAACTAGTAGCATAACAATCGTTTGCACAATACAATGGGCAAAATGTAGAATTTCTAACAAGGAAAAAATGCTAATCCCTTTTAAACTACAAAGCCCTTCATTTGTTTTAATTTTAGGTTAACCCGCCGTGCTTTTCAGGCTCAGTATACCAAATTTGTTACAAACTCACACCTCTTACCTAAAAATCATGGCTACCACTACTATTACGGCAACTAATACCCGCCATTACATAGATTTAGAAAATACGTATGGGGCCCACAATTACCACCCACTAGAGGTAGTGCTAGAGCGGGGCCAGGGTATTTATCTCTGGGATGTAGAGGGCAAGCGGTACATAGATTTTTTATCGGCGTACTCTGCCGTAAATCAGGGGCATTGCCATCCGCATATAATTAGGGCTCTTACAGAGCAGGCAAGCAAGCTTACCCTTACCAGCAGAGCGTTTTACAACAACCGCCTAGGCGAGGCAGAAGAGCTGCTGGCCTCCACGTTTGGCTATGATAAGGTGCTAATGATGAACAGCGGCGCAGAGGCCAATGAAACAGCCCTAAAACTGGCCCGTAAGTGGGCCTACCATGTAAAAGGGGTGCCTGCCGGCAAGGCCAAGATTGTGGCCGTAACAGATAATTTTCATGGCCGTACACTTGGTGTAATATCTGCCAGCACAGAGGCTAGCACCACAGAGGGGTTTGGCCCGTTTATACCTGGGTTTATAATAATACCCTATAATGATTTGCCGGCCCTAGAGGCTGCACTGCAAGATCCAGATGTATGTGCCTTTTGGGTAGAGCCCCTGCAAGGCGAGGCTGGGGTGGTAGTACCCACTCCCGGCTATCTATCTGGTGCCGCGCGGCTATGCAAGGCCCATAATGTTTTACTAATGGTAGATGAGGTGCAAACCGGCCTTGGCCGCACAGGCCGTATGCTAGCCAGCCACCATGAAGGGGTGCATCCAGACGTTGTAATATTGGGTAAGGCGCTGTCTGGTGGGGTTATGCCCGTCTCTGCTGTGCTGGCAGATGATGCTGTTATGCTGTGCATAAAGCCCGGCGAGCATGGCAGTACCTTTGGGGGCAACCCCCTAGCCTGCGCTGTAGCCGTGGCTTCAATAGAAGTTATTTTGCAAGAAAATCTGGCTGATAATGCCCTTAGACTTGGGCATATTTTTAGGCAAAAGATGGAAGCTCTTGCTACACAGACAGACGCCATTACCCTAGTGCGGGGCATGGGCCTTTTAAACGCTGTAGGCATTAGGCCACGCGCTGGCAAATCTGCTTGGGATGTGTGCCTGGCCTTGAGAGACCTCGGGCTGCTAGCCAAGCCAACCCGCGAGCACATAATCCGGTTTGCGCCTCCGCTAGTAATTAACGATGCACAACTAGAAGAAAGCATCTACATTATTAGCAAGGCCATTCTGGCTTACTAGCAGAATACTACTTCTGTAATAGCTTCTGGGCCAGCATGCTTTTGCAATATTTCTAAAATTCTGCTGGTGCTTTGTACCAGCTGTGTACGCAGGGGTGCGCTGGTAATCTCTACATGCAGCACCGTGCCATCTAGCCAGAGCCGGCGGGTGCGGGTAGTTACGGCGCTGCCCATAAGCTTCTCCCAATCATCTAACAGTGCTTGTTGGCGCAGCCTGCCTTGCAAGGCATACTGCTGCAAATAGGCTTGCAGTACATCTGCTAAGGGTTGGGGGCGCGCCCAGCGATTGCGGTCTGACATTGTAAGGCTAAGCTAAGGCTAAGGTACGGCTTAAACAGTGCCAAGCATTACCCAAGCACGGCCCAAGCACGGCTAAATTTCTGCTTAATCTTTGTTAATTGCTGCCCAAGTACCTCAGCTCAGTCTTGGCTGTCGGTTGGTTTTGCAGAAAGTAGATTGGCCACCACTAGGCGCACGGCATCAGGCTCAAAACCGCGGCTAATACCCAGCCGCATCAATTTTGTGCGGCGCTCATGGGTGGGCAGCTTGGCATACGCAGTTTCGTCTCGGCGGGTAAGCAGGGTTAGCAAAGCCCGGTTTACATCGTCTGCAGATAGGCCCTGCACCTGGGCAGAAATTTGGTCTCTTTCTACCCCTTTAGCAGCTAGCCCAGCAGCAATTTTACGCTGACCCCACCGGTTTTGGCGTAGCTTGCCGGTAGCATAAGCTTGGGCAAAGCGCTGGGCACACAGGTAATTGTCGGCTTCTAACTTACGCAGCATAACCTGCTGGCGCTCATGGTCTTTAACCTCTAATTGGTACATTTTGCGCAATACCTCTGCAGGCGCGCGCTCTTGGTACGCACAATAGCGGGCCAGTTTTAGATAAAGTGCCTGGTCTGATAAAGGCTCTTTATCAGGCTCAAGGTCTGGGGTAAGAAAAAGGGCCATTGGTAAAATGAGCTAATGTGCGAAGCGTTTTTGCGCAGGTTTGCCCATACGTTTGTTTGCTGGCAGATGTTAGAGCATCTTTGAGAACATCTGATTGGGCCATGGAAATATCGTACATAACAGACACAATACCAGCACTGGCAGAGCGGCAGGCAAATACCTATGTTGGCATGCCAGAATTAGCCCATGCTTTTACGCCCTCCGTTTCTGGTTTTATACTACCCGCACAGGCCAAGCCATTGGGGCGTTTGCCTATACACCAATGGGCCGAGGACGACCAGCCCCGCGAGAAGATGATGGCCAAAGGCCGAGATGCGGTCTCAGATGCTGAGCTGCTAGGTATTTTGTTAGGCACGGGCACAGCCCAAGCCTCTGCCGTAGATCTGGGGCGGCAGATGCTGGCCATGGCCGATGGCCAACTTCTGCGCATGGCCCAGCTAGAGTGGCGGCAGCTAAAAGCCATAAAAGGCGTGGGAGACGCTAAGGCCATAACCATAGCAGCTGCCCTAGAGCTGGGCAGGCGTATGGCTGCCGCTACGCCTGCCCCTGCAGAGTTTGTACACAGCTCTGCACAGGTATATAGGGCTGTAGCCCCTTTACTTACAGGTTTGCAACAAGAACAGTTTTGGGTATTGCTACTCTCTGCAGGCAACCAGATACTGCGTAAAGTGCGCGTAAGCACCGGGGGTATAACCAGCGTACTGGCCGATGTGCGCATCATTTTTAGAGAGGCCCTACTAGAATGTGCCCCAGGCATGGTGCTTGTGCACAATCACCCCAGCGGCCGGGCATTGCCTAGCCCAGAAGATGACCGCCTCACCAAAAGACTAGCAGAAGCAGGCGTTTTGATGGATATAAGAGTTACAGACCATATCATCTTTACAGACACAAGTTTCTACAGCTATAAAGATGAGGGGCGTATTTAATAACAGACTTGCCGCAAGGCTGTTTGCTCTTTTTTTGGTTGCAATGCTGGCAGGGGGCTGGGTTGTAAAAAACCAACGAGTGGCTGCCGACTGGGATGCTTATCAAGACCGTGTGCTAGAGTTTAGAAAACAGAAAGACAGCTACCTGCGGGCAGACTCTAGTAGCCCTATGCCCAACCAAGCGCTATTTTCTGCCTTAAGCTATTACCCACTAGCCCCAGCGTGGAGGTTTAGACTGCATCTCATTTCCCTGCCCGATACTACCGCCACCTGGCTGCCCACCACGGCAGGCACCCGCATGGCTTTTAAGCGATTGGGCTGGCTGCAGCTGCCCGCACCCGGCGGCGGCGTGTATCCTATAATGGTGTACCGGCAGGTGGGCGCTACCCAAACGGTGGTGCTTTTTAAAGATGCAGCAGCCGGTACAGAAACGCCAGAGATAGGCCGGTATGTAGATGTTGCCTTGCTGCCTTCTGGTTATGTAGATGTTGATTTTAACCTTGCCTATGCCCCTTATGCAACTTATAATCCGGCATTGGCATGCCCACTGCCCCCGTTACAAAATCATGTGCCTTTTGGCATACCAGCAGGGGAGAGGCTAGATCTGGCCACGGCCGAGTAATAATTGAGAATTTTGATTGGTTTTTTACGAGTAACAAGACCCTGAAACCTACGCCCGCAATGTAGGTAGGGCATGGGCCGTTACCTAGGTGTACCTTTGTTTGGAGGGTGTTTTAGCAAAAAGGCTGATACCCCCTTTTTTAATTTGATACCGCTTTTACGCTGCCTTTTTTGTGGGCTTTTACTGCTTGTAATTGGCTTGCCCTCTTTTGCACAGCAGCCCTTGCCTGTGCCGCCCACGCCTAGCTCTATGGCTAAAACCGGCCAAGGCCGCAATATTGTGCAGTTTTCTGGGCTGGTAGTGGCCGGAGAGAAAGCCTATGGTGTGCCAGGGGCTAACATACAGGTGCAGCAAGGCAAGCGGGGCACAACAACTAATTTACTGGGCTATTTTTCTATACCCGTACTAGAGGGAGATACGGCACAAATTACGGCCGTGGGTTTTAGAAAACGCAACTACGCTGTGCCGCCATCAGAAAATGCAAGCCACTCTGTAATCATATACATGGAGGCTGACACCTTGCAACTGCCCGCAGTAGATGTAGTACCGTTTCCCACAGAGGCTCTTTTTAAAGAGGCGTTTTTGGCCCTTAAAATGGATAACCGAGACGTAATCAATGCCCGGCGAAACCTAGACCCCTACGCCATAGAAGAAAAAGCAGCCAATATGCCCATGGATGGCCGCATGAATTACACCGTGGCCATGAACAACCAAGTGCGCCGCATAGAGACAGGCAGTGGCCGCAGCCAAGCTACACTTTCATTGTTAGACCCTTTTGCATGGGCCCGCTTTATAGAAAGCGTAAAACGCGGAGACCTAAAGAAAAAAGACAAACAAGACAAAAAGAAGGATAACTAAGGCGGCTATGGAGTATCCTACCAAGCTCATTGAGCAGGCTGTGCACGAGGTAGCCAAGCTGCCAGGCATTGGGCGCAAAACCGCTCTTAGGCTTGTACTAAACCTGCTGCGCCGCCCAGAGCAAGATGCCAAAGACTTGGCTGCAGCCCTAGAGGCTGTGCGCCTGCACACCCGCTATTGCCGCGTATGTTTTCATATAGCAGAGGCAGAGTTATGCAGCGTTTGTGCAAATCCTGCCAGAGACCAAGCCTTGCTTTGTATTGTAGAAAATAGCCGCGATGTGATGGCCATAGAAAGCACCGGGCAATACCGCGGTCTCTATCACGTGCTAGGTGGGGTTATCTCACCTATGGATGGCATTGGCCCTGATGAGCTAAACATGGCCGCCTTACTAGAACGGCTGGGGCCTGCTACAGAAGTAAAAGAGATAATATTAGCCCTGGGTGCAACCGTAGAAGGCGACACTACCGGCTTTTATATCCAACGCAAAGTGCAAGAGGCTTTTGCACTCTTAGCACTGCCATCTGCCCTAAAGGTGAGCACACTTGCCCGCGGCCTGCCCGTGGGCGGAGAGCTTGAGTACGCAGATGAAATAACCTTGGCCCGGTCTATAGCGCAGCGTATTTCTTATTAAGATTGCCCTTACCCCGTTTTTTTTAAGACTGCTATCACTAAGTGCGTTTAAAAAAAAGGCGCCACAACAAATACTGCTGTGGCGCCTTATTACTAAAAATTACTAATCGTACTGCTAAATCGTACTGCTAAATCGTACTGCTAAATCGTACTGCTAAATCGTACTGCTAATTAGTGCTAGTTGCCTTATTGTTGTAGGCCTTTGCGGGGGCGGTTGCCTTACTGCCTTTTACAGGCGTTATAGGTTTTGCGGCCGGTGCAACCACCTTAGGAGTTTCTGGGGCTTTTGGGGCCTCTGCTGTAAGTGCCTCCACAGGTTTGTAAACCAAATCCAGCTCATTAATGATATTTTCTGCACCACCTAGTTTTTCTACACAAAAAAGCACGTAGCGGATATCGCAAATGATGGTGCGCTGATAAGCAGGGTCAAAAGCAATATTGCCAGACATAGACTCCCAGTTGCCATCAAAAGCAGTACCAATTAGCTCGCCACGCGCATTAAGAACCGGTGAGCCAGAGTTACCTCCGGTAATGTCATTATTGGTTATAAAGCCCACAGGCACAGTGCCGTTAGCGCCGTAGCGGCCAAAGTCTTTTGCTTTGTAGAGTTCTTTTAGTTTTTTAGGTACCACAAACTCCTCACTGGTGCTGTCTTCTTTCTCCATTATACCATCTAGTGTAGTGTAGTGGTTATATTGTACACCATCGCGTGGTTTGTAGTCTATCACTTGGCCATAGGTCATACGCATGGTGCTGTTGGCATTGGGATATAGCGTTTTGCGGCCCTCTTGCATTTTCATAGTACCTTCTACGTATAGGCGGTTTGCATGCGCTAGCTCCAGTTGCGTTGGGCTTATCAGGGTTTGGTT
>Ga0163144_10004553_pt1 | contig 31155 bp, 19 predicted proteins | sample OliLak19BULKMAT1_FD_123175 | JGI IMG/M metagenome (GOLD analysis project Ga0163144, IMG submission 123175) | Freshwater microbial mat bacterial communities from Lake Vanda, McMurdo Dry Valleys, Antarctica - Oligotrophic Lake LV.19.BULKMAT1 | ecosystem: Environmental > Aquatic > Freshwater >... | reverse complement strand
CGGCATGGTCTCCATGAGCGCACGTACGGTAATTACAAATTTAATGCGGTCGGAATTCAGTTGATACGTGCCGCCACCGATGGTTTTCTTCCAACTATCCGGGGTAACTTCGGCCGTTTTGACCGGTGTATCTTTTTGCGGTGGCATACTCTCACTCTGGAGAATTACACATGTTTCTTATACTTCCATTCTAGCCTGATGGCCAAGAACTACAAATTAAGCTTTTATGACAATGGGATAAATCAGTTGTTAATCTATGGGGGCGGACGGCAGAAATCACAATAGATTTCAGCTTGTTGTCACAGGGGGAGAAAAATCAGAAAAACAGGGCTATCCGGCAGGACCAGCACTTAACGCGTACGCACGTTCTGCGAATCGAGAAAATGCCGTAATCTCATCAGGCTAGTTCTGGTTTCGGCGGTGGCATTGGGAAACGTCAGTTTGGCCATAACATGGACCTCGTTCCTGTCCTTACTGTTGGGTACGGCGCTCAGGCTCAGCACAATATCACCGGGGCGTGGATCAGCCGGATCCTGAAGATGCAACCCCAACTCCTCCACCCTGGCGCCTAAGGCACGAAGGAATCGTTCCTGCACATTTTCCGGGGTGAGTGTTCCTACTTCGCCAACCGCAGGATCATACTCACCTTCAGCGTCCCTTCGGGCTGTTCCCAGCGATATAAACTTCTGTTTTACGTCGTCTGCTATAAACTCTTGGGGCTCTTGCCGCTCATCTATCGGAGGACTCATAGTTCCAACTCCTGTTATGATGGATTGATTTTACCACCAATAGGTAAAAAAATTAAATACTAAAAATAGGCATTTTTTACAGCATATTAAGCTGGTCAGGGTTGCTGTCATCATTTGTTCATATATTCTGTCACGAACACTTAATATGCCCTTTCCTATTAGTATTGTAGAATGGGCTGACGTAAACCTTTCAACGAGACCGTGTAATGGGTGCCATTTTAGGTGTGATACTGGGGATAGGCGGCATTGGTGCCGCAGCCTACATGTTCATACCCCAATTCCAGAAATGGCTGAATGACCTGTTCAAACCAAAGGTCGATGAAAACGCCCTGCGCGAAAAAGAGAAAGAAGCCAAAGAACTCGCCGCCAAACTCGAAAAAGCGGAACGCGAAGCCGCCGAGCTGAAAGCCAAAGCGGAATCCTCTCAGGGCGATGTTGCATTAAAGGACGCTGAACTGAAAGAAGCCAGAGCGCAGGTCGCGAGTCTCACCGCCAGCAAGCAGACTGCGGATGAAAAATCACAAAAAGCAGAGAGAGCCGCCACCGCCGCCGATGTCCGCGCCAACGCCGCAGAACAAAAAAGCAAGGTTCAGGGCGCCGCCCTTCTGGCCGCACAAGGAAAACTGTCACAGGCCGAAGCGCTCAATAACAGCCTTGGCCAGCAACTCGCCTCGGTACAGAACGATAACGTCAACCTGACGCAGCAGCTCTCCACCACCATGATGGATCTGGCGCAGAAGCAATCCGATCTCGAATCCGCCCAGCAGACTAATAAGCTGATTCAGGATCAGATCGGCCAGCTTGAAACGAAAGCCGCCGACGCAGTGAAGGAAAATAATCGTCTCGGCGGTGAACTAAAAAAAGCCGATGACCAGAAAGCGGATCTCGCGCGCCAACTCGCCGCTAAAGAAAAGGACAGGGTCAATGCGCAGACCGCCGCCGATGATGCGCAGGCGAATGTCAAAAAGACAAAGGACGCGCTCGATGAGCTGACTAAAAATAATAAGACGGATGGCGCAGCGCTTGCCAAGGCAAGCGTCGATCTGGAGAACGCCACCAAGGCAGCCAAGACCACCGGCGACAATCTGGCCGCGGCCAATCTGGCCGTAAGCAATCTCCAGAGCGCCCAGCAGCAGAATGAAGCGGCCATTGCCAGCCTGCAGCTACAGCTCGCCAGCAGTAAGGAAGACGCCGTCAAAGCGAATAAAGAAAAAGATGCCCTGCAGCAGCAGGTGGATAAATTGAAGGAAACTGTCGACACGTTGACCGGCAAAGTGAAGGACGCCGAAACCGCGCGCGACGCCGCCATAGAGCAAGCCAAGCAGCAACAGGCTGCCAAAGAAAAGCAGGCGGGTGAACTGGCCAGCAATCTGGAAGCAGCCAATCTCGAGAAGGAAGCCCTGAAAAAAGCGCTGAGCGCTCTGACAGCCGCCAGCGAACTCAAGGACGCTGAAATTAAAAAACTCGCCGCCGGGTTACAGACCGCCCAGAATAACGCCGCAGAAGCAAAGGAAAAAGCCGAGACCAAAACGAAGGAAGCCGACCAGTTAAAAAGCCAGCTCGGCACCGCCAATGATCAGGTTACCGCTGATAAGGCAGCACTAGCTGCCGCTGGCGGCAAGAATGAGGACTTAGAAGCGAAGCTGGCAGCATCGGTCGCCGCCGCTGCCGCGCTTAAAATGAAGATGGATGAGGCCGCTGCCGAAGCCGCCGCACAGAAAAAACTGACCGAAACGGCGCAGGCTAAAGCCGACGGGCTGAGCGGGCAGCTCGACGGGCTAAAAGCAGCAAAGACCAGAGATGACAAGCTCGCCAAAGAAAAACAGGACGAACTCGCAGGCAAGCTGGCTCAGAAGGAAAAAGACGCCCAGAAGCTCAGCGACCAGCTCGCTGCACTGAAGGAGCAGATGAAGAACGAGAAGGAAGAAGGCAACAAGCGTGAATCGGGCCTGCGCGACCAGCTCGCCGCCAACAGCAAAACCATTGAAGGCTTGCAGGGTCAGGTCAAGCAGGCAGAGCTCGATAAGCAGGCTGCCGCTACTGCGCTGGCGCAGGCAAAGAAAGAAGCCGGGGACATGCGCCAGGAGCGTGATACCGAAGCCGCGAAAGCCACCGATCTGCAGAAACAGGTCGAGAAGCTGCAGGCCGCACTGAAGAAAAAAACGGAACAGGACAAAGAGAAAAAAGCCACCATCTACCCGGTAGGCTGGGGGATCGGTGGCCGCAACTATATGCATATCCCGCTGGGCAGCGAACTTGGCGTCGTCCCGGTCGTCATGCAACCGCCGCAGAAGATTTTCGGTGGCGAGGATGGCGGCACGAAAACCTATGAGAATGATAACCGCGAATCCGTAGTGACCATGGTGCTGCCAAAAGACGCCAAGTGGAGCGACGTTGATGTCGTCGATACCGGCAAGCGCCTCACCATCAAAGGCTGGTTCAACACGGACGGTTCCACCCGCGACAAGGTGGTGCCGTATTACGCCATCACGGTGAAAGGCAAAACAGTCGCCGAGTTCCCGGCAACGGTGACGGTAGAACTGTCAGGGCGCGCCATCGACATGGAGAAGCCCAAAGGCGATGCCCCCAAGCGAAAGCCTTTCGAGACCAAGACCAATATGATCAGCCACTACCCGATACGCTCAAGCAAAAAACCGGATGACGATACCGCCATCGATCAGGAATATATTGAATCGGAATACCGCGTCGACGACAGCACCTTCAACAAGATGAAGAACCGCTCAGTCGAACTACCGCTTGCCGTCTTCAAAAACAAGATCAACGTCATGAAGAAGCTGGAAGAGCAGTATGAAACCATTGATGTGGGTGAAACCGGCTTCACTCCGACCCCTGACGCTCCTTCCCCCAAACTCTCGCCTGAAGAGATGCAGAAACTGCTCGAGAAGGCCGGCAAGGAATTTCTCAAGAGTATTTCATCGCCATTCACCTCCATCGCCAACAGCTTCTTACCGCAGCCTAAGAAAAAATCCGAGCCTGGACAGACCAATCCTTAATCGAAATAGCACACCTACAACATGATGACCATACCCCACTCATTGCCAGTCACCGCGACAGCATGCGCGAATACTGCAACAAGATACTGAATTCAGTTGAAAGCGGCGATTTCAAAACCATGGCGATGGCAGCACATACCATCAAATCCTCCAGCGCCACGCTGGGCGCCATCAGTACCGTATATGCCGCTAAAGCGCTGGAAGCACTGGTCAAGAACGACCGTTGCGATATTGAACAGGTTCATATTCTGGTACAGAAGCTGGAAGAGGAAACCGAGAAAGCCGATGCCGCCATTACCCGGAAGATGGCATCGTCATGAGGGCGACGAGCCGGGCCTGCGGTGCTGTTCGAACGTACGGATATTCTTGGCCCACAGCACTTCGGGTAACATCTCGCTATGCGATTCGCTGAGCCCTGCATCTGGTTCCATCGGCGCGTGCGACAGCGACAGCATGTCATGGAAGCGCGGATCGTCGAGCATGTATTTAGCGGCTTTATCGCGCGCCTGATCTACACGGCCAATACCCTTTTTGATAAGCGTATCCCCGCTAACACGGTGCTTTATCTCCAGTGTCACTTCCACGCGGAGGTCATCGGGTACCGCCACCATATCGCGCGCCGATTCTATGCGCTCCTCAATCGTAAATGACCCGCCGCAGGTGCGGCGCAGCAGTTCCATCCGGTCGCCTTTTCTGACTTTGGCGCGGGCAATCGCCAGCTCGATGAGTTCGGGCGTATCAATCTGATCGCGGCGATGCAGACTCCCGTAACTGCGGAAAAACACCAGGAGCGCCACCTGTCTGGCATGTTCAGGCGTATCGGCGGCAATCAGCGGGGCTGAATAATTGACTTGCTGGTAGCTGTGCACCACCTGCGCGCCCGGATACATGTTGTGCTGGTTATCGAGCAGCGTGGCTTCCACCACATGCGACTGCGACTCAGGATGGTTGCGTTGTAGCTGTTGCATAAAGGCAAAGACCTTTTCGGCCAGCGCCGGGTCGTCCTTGAGTTTCTGGAATGCGTGTTTTTTCAGGAACTGCCACGGCGCATCCTTGCGCGCTCCGGCTACGACCATAATGCTGTGCAGGTTTTCCACCAGCGTGGTTTTGTCTTCATGAAGGCGCTTGGCCACTTCAGCCGCAAATACGTCATTATTATCGCCGCGGCGTGCGGCCGCCTCCAGCAGTTCGGAGAATGACGTTGCCCCCCATGCCGCAAGCTGCTTGGCATCGGAATTGGGGAAGACGAGATTAAGCTGCATTTCCCGCTTATCGATGCGCATTTCGCGGCGCTTGGCGCGGTTCTGCTCCAGCGTGGCGTTGAGTCCCTTCGCCACTTCGGTGAGCTGCTTGCCTGTGTAAGGCAAAGCAATCGCCTCCACCACTTCGGCCACGCGTCCGGCGGTATCGCGCTGATGGCTCACTGTCATATCAGGGCTGGCCTTGATGATGTCAATCACCTCATCTTCAAATGCGCGGGTAGGGCGGCGCTTGCTGCGGCGGTCCGCTTCCTTGAGCTCGGTGGCTTTTCCGAGCAGGTCCGTGGCATGGTCCCAGATGCGGTGACGCAATTTCTCCCGCGCGGCAGGCAGTAGCTGCGCATCGGCAGCGAGGGTATCGGTCACGCCGTCCACCACATCAATGGCCCAATGCATCATGCGCTGGTTCACGAGATCGGCATAGCGGCGGATGGGCGATGTCACATGGCTGTAGGCCTCAGAATCCAGACCGTAATGCCCTTTGCAATCCTCGCTGTATTCGGCACGGTTCTGCAGGGCTTTGCGCGGCTGGTCCTCCAGTACGAGCATATCTTTCTTGCGATAAAATACACGCTGCTTCCCACCCTCACGGGGAACAAAGACATAGCTATGATTACGGAAGAGGAAGTTACTTTTACTCATAATGCCCGCCACCGCTTCATTGGCCGCAATCATACTGCCCTGCACGGTTTTATAGGCGCTCAACTCGTCCGGACTGACATGGCGTTCCACGCCTTCCGAATCGGTATAGGTGCCGGTGGCCTCGTCATAGCGCGGCAGGTCGGTGACGCCGCTTTTACGTTTGAGCAACCGCGTCGCCACCATCGCAATCTGTTGAATGGGCGTGCCGTGATGCTGAATATCCTTGGTGGCATTGCGGTAACTGCGGCATTTGGCCGTGATGCGCGTGCGCGCAAATTCAGTATGCACGGTATTGCACTGGTCATCCATCGTGACCGATGTGGTGAGCCCGGCGCGCTCTTTTCCCTGCTCAAGACTCAGGCGGTCCTGCAGGCGCTGCGGCAACATCGTGTCGATACCATGGGAGAAATACTGCGTTTCGCCTTTTTGCGCCGCCTTCTGATCCAGCGCGGCAAGTTTCGGATCGGTTTCATGCGCTGAGGAATTTGGAATCAGCGCAGCGACATCGGCGATAGTGATGTTCATGGTAGCGAGATTCCCGCGCACGGCATCATGATGGAATTCCACCCCGATAGCATCGTCCCGATCCATGGGAGTTTCCGGATCCGCGCCATCAATGGCATAGCCATCGATATGTTTGCGGCCGGTTAAATCGAGCGGTTGGCGGCAGATGGTATAGGCGGCCAACTGGGACGCGGCATTGCTGGACTGAGAGGCTGATAATGGGGAGCGCCCGGAGGCACTGTGGGAACGGCTGTACTTTTTCTTCAGTTCATCGGGTGATTGATCCACCACATGCTACCTATGATCGAGTCCCTTGTATCTATTATAGACCGGCTTGCCGATTTTTGCCAGAACTGGCTTTGAAATTTATCGCCACTTATCCCAAGGGTTCAATAGCTTTGCAGCTATTACAATTTCCGGCTGTAAAACAAGCCTTAATACCCATCCCGCTGATAGCAAAACGCCCCCATTAGGGTAAATATTGATATATAATAGCCGCTTCACCAAAAGTGAGAAAAACCGGGCAGGAGCAACTGTCAAGAAACTGTAACGTGCTTGTAATAAGTCCTTAATGTAAAAATGTAAAAATACATAAGCTACCGGTTTCTATTTTCATCAAAAAACAACCATACGACAACACTCAAAATTATGGCCGACACGCTCACCAAGGAAAAACGGATAAAGGCCATCAACGGTGTGGTCGCGCGGTTCCTTGACAGCAACATTGAAGCTACGAAGCGCGGCGATGCGCCCGCAACGCTGTCCGACGCCATGTCGGTGCGCCGGTTCGGTTACGACCTGGTAGGCTTTATTCCCGAGGACAGCCAGGGAAGATATATTGAAGCGTTATCCGACACACAGAAATATGCGCGCGATCCCAGCGCACAGTTGGCAGCTACTTCCGCTATCGTGCGCGAGATGATGCAACAAATCGAAGCACGGAAGGACCTCCCGGACGTCAATATTACCCAGATAACAGACTCGATGTATCGTTTCGGCAAGAATCTGAACACCACCGAAAAACGCGAAGATGCCATACAGCTTGAAGCCAAAAATACGGCAGCGCTGCCGACCATACCCAAAGTACCGGACGGCGTTGCAAGCGTTACCAAAAGCGCCCGCCTGAAAGCACTGAACGTCGTTATGGCCAAGGCGATCAGCGCAGACGATATGGACGCCGAACGAATTCAGGAATTCGGCAAAACCCTGCTCACCATGGCTCCTGCGGGCAAACAGCGCGAATTAAAACGTAAACTGGACGACACCAATCGTTATGACGGTCAGCCAAAAGCGGAAAAAGCGGCGGCCACTATTGCAGTCCGCGAAATCATGCAGAGCATCGTCGATGAGGGTGATAAAATCTCCCCCACCAAAATTCTCAACGTGCAGTCCCAGATGGTTACCATGCTGGGTAGCAAGTTCACGGATACGGCAGCACTGGAAGCCAAATGGGTCGCCGAGATTACTTCGCCGTCCGCTATGCCGGACGCGCCTGCAGTGCCCGACACCGCCACTACCGTGGATGTCGAAGCGCGCATCAAGGCGCTCAACGGTATCGTGGCCAAAAGAATCGATGAGAAACTCAAAAAAGGCGGGTTATCAGAGTCTGATCTGCGTGGACTGGTCGACGATATGCGTAGCGGTATCCCCAGCAGCGAACGGGAATTGTTTAATGATAAAATCGGCGAAGCAGGCAGGTACAGTGATCCTGCTGCACAGAAGGGCGCAACCATAAAAGCAGTGCGCGAAACCATGCAGTCGCTGGCTGATAACAGCAAGACGCTCACTGCACCTGAAATCATTACACTTCAGAAAAGATTGACTGCTTCAACATCGCTTTTCAAAAACAAGGCAGAGTTGGACACACTGTTGAAGGACGCAGCGCCTAACGCCTCCGACTATGCCATCCCGGCAATGCCCAGAGGAGCGACTCCACCGAAAAGCCCGGCGGAAGAAATCAATGCGTTCAACGCCGTTATGGCCAATACGCTCGACAGCAATCTGACCAGCAAGGGTTTAAGCGCGAGCCAGGTCAGAAACTTTGCATCGGATATGGTCTTCTCGCTCAAGATTCCCAGCGAAGACAAGCTGCGCTACAACCAGATGCTGACCGCCACGAGCAAACTGTCAGGCGACGACGAACTGAAAGCCGTCACCAATATCACCCGTGAGGTGATGCAGACACAAATGGACACCGGCAACTTCAACTATGCGCAAGCGGATGAGATGAAGAGAACGGCAGTCCGCTCCTTCTTTAAGGTATTTCCCAACAAAGCCGCCATGGACAAAGCGCTGGCGACAGAATTTACCACCCCCACCGGCAAATTGCCCGCTGCACCTACCATGCCCGGCGGCGACTGGATGCCCAAGAAAACCATAACGCCGTTGGAAACCAATGACAAAGTCCGCGTCGGCAGGGCCGTTATCGATCTGACGGCAACTCCGGAAAGCGGTGGACGTGACAGGGCAAGACCAACCGGCAAGTGGGATTCCGACAAGAAAAAATATGTAGTCTATTACTCCTTTAAGGGGACGGTACCAGACGGCGAACTTGCCACCGGCATGAAAAAAATGTCTGCCGAAAGAGAAGCAGCCATGCGTCGCACCCTGGCGGAAGTCGCGGATATTGGCAGTATCGAATTCCTGGATTTCGACGACCCGAAAAACGCTGGACCCGGCAAACCGGCGGCTCCCAATATTATGATGGCGGAAGGTACGTTTAAGGTAAAGCTGGACAAGAAGGGGAATGAGGTTATCTATGCCGGCTACGCTACCCCGGCGGGAATGGATGGCCAGAATAATCTCGTCATACGTAATGATACGCCAAACTCGGAACTCCTGCCCGGCCAGGCTGGCCAGGCCGTCATGATGCATGAGCTGTTGCATACGCTGGGCATCTCGCATCCCGGCGCTGCTAAAGACACCACGGTAATACTCGGCCGCGAAGGCGAAGCCGGAGGGAAAAATACAGAATATACCAAACGCAGCACCGTCATGTCCTACAACGCGGTGGCCAATAGCATCAGCGGCATCGGCCCCTATGACATCGCTGCGATTCAGTATATATACGGTGCAAACGAAAACGGCCCCACCGACAGGAAATATACTCTTGAGGCGCTGGCGGGTACGTCCACGGTCTATAGCAAAGGCAAAGCCGTGCTTGACTTCCGTGGCCCGGCCTTCACCGGCAATGTAAAAGTCGATATGTCGTCCAACCTGCTCTATCCGATTTCGGGCACGCTGCAGGGCAAGGACGGCCCGATTACGTTCGACCCGCGCATCGCGGTGGGCACCGATTACGAAATTCTCATGGACAACACGTCCCGCATCGCCATCGACATCAGCGGCAAAAAAGATGCAAAACTGCGCGGCGGACGCAACGGCGATACGCTCACGGCAGTCGGCGGCAATAACCAACTGACTGGCGGCATGGGCCGCGACACCTTCGTATTATCAACCGCCAGCGGCGACGGTAACGTCATCACCGACTTCAATACGACGGAAAACGACCAGATTCTCATCCGCCCCGGCGCGTCCGAAGTTCGGCTTGAATATGTGGAAACCGGCGGCGCGGCCAAGAACGAAAAAGGCACCTACATTAAATTAATGAAGGCGGGCTCCGAAGAACCTGCCGCGTCCGTGTTCGTCAAGGATACGCGCCCTGATGCGGTCAAAGCCGCTATGGTCACGATGATCAGCGATACCTCCCCGCGGCCCAAGATAGTGGCCGGTCCGGCGAAAGACCTGGCCATTGAAAAACGCAATAAAGAATATGCCGCCAAACTGGAAGAAGCGCTCGGACTCGGTAAACAATTCGGGGTTACACCGGAAATCGTGGAGCTGGCATCCGGAACCGGTGCTGAAACCAAACCCTATATCACCTATACCATCACCCCTCCTAACCCTGAGCTGATAAAGCTGCTGGGTGTCGCCATTAACGCCAAGCTTAAAGACACCCCCGACGCAGCCGCTGTGGTGGGTTCGTCCGATGCGGAGGGCACCATGCTGGCTTTCCCGATTGACGCCATGGTCGAAGGCAACAAGGACACCAAACTCTTTGATCGCCTGAAAACGGCGAAGCTGAAGGAAGCCCTCGACACCATCATCACCGAGTCCAAGAAACCCAAGACCGAAAAGAAACAGCGTTACGAAGAATACGCTAAGAAACTCACTGAAATCCTCGGCACCGATATCCGCATGACGCCCACGGAAGACGGGCTGATCATGGACAAAGGCGATCTGACCACCAGCAACGCGCTGAAAGGCATGCTTGTCCCCATTTTTAAAACTGCGGGCGTCACAGAAGCAGAGGCGCTGCTCAGCGTCACCGCCGAAGGCAAATTGAAATTCGACCCGGCGGTGATTGATAAATTTGATGCAGAAGCCGGTAAGAAAGGCGCATTCCTGGACATGCTCGGTAAGGATGAGCTTAAGAAAAAACTCCAAGCCGTGATCAAGCCTGAGCCGGTAAAAGAACCGCCGCCGAAAAAACTGCCGCCTGTCCGCAGGCCCGATCCGCCACCGATAGACGAACCGCCGCCGCCACTGCCACCCACCAAACCGCCGGTACCGCCTATCGAGCCGCCGCCAGCAGGTGCTGGAGGTTTCACGCTGCCGACAGGAGCGCGCGGCATACTCGATACCGTAGGCACAGGCACGGCAGCAGGTGTGGCCATAGGCGGCATAGGCGCGCTGATCATGAGCCTTTTCATGGGTGGCAGCGAGGGCAAAGGCCCGGGGTTTTTCAAATCATTGCTGATGGTCGTCGCTGGCGCTGTCGTCGGCGGACTGGCCGGTGGTTTCATCAATAAGGACGGACCACTGTTCGGTAAAGATAAAGGCAATGCCCTGCCGGATGGCACACCGGTCACCAAACTGCCCATGGGCATCGCACCCGTGCCTGCCAAGGATCAGGTTGTTGAAGTCGAGGGTGTCGACAAGGTGCTTGAGGCAGTAGGGATCCCCACTGATCCGAGCGGACGCAATAAATTCCGCCTGCTCGTGAAAACCGGTGACGTCACTGCGACCAGCGCCACATTCACCGGCGCCTACTCATCCGACGGCAAACGCTTCATGACATTTGACAAACCGGTGGTCGTGCCGGTCGCCGACGGCAAGATCGACTATACCACCGTCGCCGCCCTTACCGGCATGCGCTTTGCAGAAAAAGGAAGAGCTGCCGGATACATGAAGCTAAACGATGTGGAAGGCCTCATCAGCGCCTACGGAACCGCAAAGCTTGACCCGAAACAGCAGGAGCTGCTCAAGGGCGAGCTGATGCTCTCGGCCTTGGGCAAAGAAGGCAAAGTCACCAAAGAACTGGCCGAAAGCATTTCCAACAATGCCGTGAAGCCCGATGGCACGCTGAATGTCGAGTTCCTGAAAAACAACAAAGATGCACTCGGCATCGACCAGAAGCGTGCCTTCATGTTTGCACCCGACGGCGACAATATCAACATGGCCATGGGCACACTTTCCCCCAATGAAAAAGGCATACAGGTAGAGCAGACCGTGGTCATCGACGTGAAGAAAATCACCCCGCAATTGCGCACTGGCGAGATACAGAAGCTGATGGATCCGCTTCGTTCAGCGGAAAAAACTGCCGCAAGCGGCGGCTTCGATCTGAGTATGATCGCGGCCCGCAGCAGCGTCGGCAATGTCGGCATTACCTACCGCAAGGCGGCCATATCCCAGCCCATCTCCGCCATGCCCAGAACAATAGGCAAACGCGGGGGCGGCGATCTCGAAATCAGCGAGTTTAATCGCGCGGTCGAAGTCATCAACCGTAGCGATGCGTCAAGTGTCGATACGGGCCCGTCCCTCCCGGTTATCCCCGGCATGGGAGGCGCGCCTAAACCCAGACTGGAATCACGCTAGTATCTACTGGGTATTCCCCGTCAGATAGGCTTTTCCACCACGGTTCCCGGACGCCCGTTTACCAAAGCCAGCACGCGCCACAAATACTCGCCGATGATTGCCAGCATGGTCACCATGACGCTGGACAAGAAACTGACCAGCGTCACCACGATGATATAGCTCGGCACATCAATGTCATTGATCGCGGCATGCAGCATCCACTCCAAACCATAGAGCAGGCCAAGCAGCGACCCACCAAGCCCAATGGCCGAAATCACGCGCAGCGGCGTAAGGCTCATGCCGGTGAGGGTATCAATGAACAGGCGAATTTTTTTGAGCAACGTCCAACGCGACCTGCCATGCCTGCGCGCCTGACGGTCATAAGGAAGCAGCGTCGCTTCAAAGCCCAGCATGAACAGGTAGAGCGCATAGTTCACGCTTGCTATGGGCGACTGGACATAGTGCAGCAGCGTTTTGTCCAGCAGCACCATATCGACGCCGCCTTTCGGGAAATTCTTTGCAACCAGCAGGTTCAGCATAGCGTAATAACATGATGCCAGCAGTTTGGTGATGAACGGGTCCTGCCGTGAACGGCGATACGAAAAGACCAGTTTATCTCCCTTCTCCCATGCCTCCACCATCGGCATGATCTGCTCGGGCGGGTCTTGCAGATCGGCCGCGAGCACGGTAACGCAATCCCCGGTGGCATGGGTAAAGCCGACACCGATGGCAGCAATCTCTCCGAAATTGCGTGTCAGCCTGACCAGCCTTGTAGCGGGCCGCTGCGCCTTGATGGCGAGCAAGCCCTCGAAAGAATTATCGCGCGAACCATCATCGACAAAAATCAATTCCACCGACAAATGCCGCGCCGCCAGCGTTTCCTCAAGAACCGATAAACGATTATAAAGCTCCGGAAGGGACGCGGCGTTATAATATACCGGTATGATAATGGAGAGCATTTTAGGAGTGTTACTCATGCGGCTACCTGTGTGGCTATGTGTTTCTGGACTGCGATAATAACGCGATCCACTTCTTCGTCCGATAATTCAGGGAAACAGGGAAAGCTGATGATTTCCGGCAGAATCGCCTGCGTATGCGGCAGCGGCAGATACTTGCCGATGCGCGCAATGACCGCGGGCTGATCGTAATCGGCCAGCGGATAGTGAATGGCGGCGGCAATTTGCACCTGTGCAAGCGCCTGCAACAGCGCGTCGCGCCCACGCACGCGCGCTACGCACAGATGCGCAACAAACTGGTCGCCACCGTCGGTCTGCTGGAAGCGGATGGCCTGCGAGGCAAGCGCATCACGATAACGCTGCACGATATGGCGGCGTTTTGCGTTCCAGCCATCGAGAAAGGGAAGCTGACTTACCAGTACCGCCGCCTGTATCTCATCCATGCGACTGTTGCGGCCTATGTCCTGCGGGACGTAGTATTTTTCATCACGCCAGCCATACTGGCGCAGGCTGCGCACACGCGCAGCCATAGCGGCGTTAGCGGTGATAATACATCCGGCATCACCCAGCGCGCCGAGATTCTTGGTCGGGTAAAAACTGTAGCAGCCCAATGTTCCCCAGCTTCCCGCTTTCTTCCCATTGATGGCAGCGCCATGCGCCTGCGCGCAATCCTCTATCACGGTAATGCCGCGGGAATGGGCCAGCTCCATTATTGACGGCATATCGGCCATCAGGCCGTACAGGTGTGTTACGATAACCGCTCTGGTGGTGGGCGTAATAGCGTGCCCGAATGTCTCCTCCGTCATCAGGAATGTGTGCGGGTCGCAATCAGCATAAACCGGCTTTGCGCCGCAATGAAAAATAGCCGTCGTGGCATAGCCGCCTGCATTGGCCACCGTCACCACCTCGTCACCATCCATGCAACCGCTGGCGCGCAGCGCCAGTTCCAGCGCATCAGTGCCGTTGGCGACGCCTACCGCATGGGCAACACCGCAATAGTCCGCAAAGGCCGATTCAAAACGCTCAAGCCACACTCCCGACAGATACTGCCCGCTGGCGATGACCTGCCCGACAGCGTCCTGCACCTGCGGCGCAACGGCGGCCATGCGCCGTTTAATATCCGTCAGCGGGATGGGGGGTTGCTGCACATTGCCCTCATGCATTTCCGGTCATGTGCTGGAATGTAGTATAATCGCGGATATAGTCACTTTCATCATACGGCCCGGACGCAATCACCAGACATATGGTCGGCACCTCCAGCACTTTGATGCTGACCCATGTCATAGGCGGGAAATACACGCCTTCGTTGGGACGCGACAGAATGAATTGCTGTTTGCCGTGACTGCGCTCCGTGGACAGCTCGACGCTGCCGACCAGGCAAATCAGGAACTGGTCCTGCTTGCGGTGGGCATGTTCCCCGCGCGTAATTCCCTTGGGCATGTCATACAATGAATAGATGCGCTGTATGACAAAAGGAATGTGTTTCTCATACTCGGCAACGCAAAGCGTGCCGCGCGCAGCATCTTTTACACTGTAGAGGGTCAGCAACGTTACATCATCCATCCACTTACCCCGGTCATAGCGTGCGCATTGTGTAAAAAATTATCCGGGGAGTCAACCGGTCAGTGGGGCCGGTCAGCGTGCGGGACATGCTTCTCCTCCATGCCTTGCCGCCACGCGGTAACCCACCGGCGGATGGAAAATGCTGGCATACAGATATGTCATGGGCTGCTGGCCCTGAATGCAGAGCATGCCTTTATCTGCCGCAACCCTCACCAGCGCGATATCCAGCTCGGCAGGGACGGAATCAAACGGGCTTGCCCGCTTTACATAGCGGGGCAGTTCCTCCCGCGATACGAATTGCGGTATAAGATAAAAACCCCGCGTCATCACCGCCACCAGCAGTAACGACGCGACGCCGGATGCCACCATGACCGTCCGCAGACTACGCAGCGCCATCTGTTGCGCCCAGATGAGATTCATGCTTACCAGTACGATCATCCAATACATGTAATAGCGCAGCATGTAGGACATGGGCATCCACACGGTGAATACCGTGATGAACAGAAAAAACTGCAGGTTGCGGATGGCAACCGTACGCGGCTGACGATAGCAGAACACCAGAAACACGAGGATTTGCACCAGCACATAAGGCACGCCATAGCCGCCCATGCGATCACCCTTTCCCGCTGGAAAGAGCACCTGATCCATATTCCATGAGCCGAAGGGACGATAGGCTTCCGCAACCGACATCAGCCAGCTATGCGTAAACTGACGGTCAATCACCACCAGCGGCACCCCCATCTCCACGAAGACGATCTCCCCGTTTCTTTTTTCAAAGGTCAGCGGGTAAAGCGGGTTGCCGAATTGCATCGTGTTTTTCACCGGCACGGAAAACACCAGCAGCAGCATGATGAGCAGCAGGGAAGCCCGGCGCAACAGCTTCGCCGCAGGGACCGGTATATTGCGATTCAGCCAGAGGATACGCACACCCGCCCCGATGATCAGCAGCATGACCACCGGAAACATCTGAAACTTGCTGTTGGCAGCGATAAGAGCGGTAATAAAAAACGGTTTCAGCTCTTTCATCCTGAACGGTTCCTGCCGCTGGTAGAGTTCCCATGTCAGCAGGAGAAAAACCGAAACCGCCAGATTGGCCGGAAGATCAATATAGCTCGACGACGCATGAATCTGCACCACCGGAATGGCCAGCAACGCCAGTGCCGAAAACCCGAACGGTACCGCAAAACGTTTCTGCAGGTAGATGACATAGGCAATCAGGCTCCCCGCGCAGACCAGATTGCTCGCCTGAAGATGGCCGGTAAGCCACCATAGCAGCCCCTGCAACCATTCGGTAAAAAGCGGGAAGCTCTTATAATAGGTTTCGAGATAGGGCTCCATCTCGTACATGGCGGGCGGCGTCATGCCCCACAAGCGTCCGGCAAACGGAATATGATAGTACCATGTGTCCCAGCTGGGATCGAGATCCACCCCTGCTTTCAGCAGCACAGCGGTGAGCAGTATGATTCCTGTAAACAACCAAGCGTGATCTCTGAGAGTTTTTGAATTCCGCACTTCACGCACCTTGTTCAATCATCTACTGAAGTGACTAACATATTCGCTATGCAAGTCAAACCAACCTGTGGTTGTAGCGCCCCTTCGCAGCGCAGCATTTTTTAACGAAAAAACGCCCCACACTGTCACAAATAAATTATTCTATATCAGCAGGATAATTTTATCTCGGATTAAAAATGTCACAAAAAACTCATATATTGGTTAATATTAATTGCTAGAATGCTCCCCAACCACCATTTTTCGTGTGTCCCAATGTCAGTCAGCCAGCATAGCGATTCCCTGACGGTCTCTACGAATTTGTGGGTTCCCTACTCATGACCAATATTTACAACGGACTCATTGATAATCTGGAACGCTCGCTTGGCCTGAAGCGGCACGACACGGAACGTGCGCTCATGGAAATGAATGAGCCGCTATCCCCGGACGCATTACTGCGCCAGCTGTTCGGAAAGCAGGAACGCGTCGCCGACTGGCACCGCGATATCGCCGACAGCGGCCCGGAAGGCAAAGTGGATAACGCTACAAGCGGCTCTCTCGGGGACGCGCAGGAAATCACCATGAAGCTGGTCAGCCCCATATTCTCGCGCGATAACCGTTCCAACTCCTACACCCGCGTCGGCGGCAATCTGCTGGCGGGGCTGATGGATCTGTGGGTGCAGCAGGAACCGTTTAAAGACAAACCTCTGCGCAGCGCCCATATCGTGGAATACGATATGATCAACATGGAGGCCGTCAAACTCGCTACGGAAAAAATGGTGCAGGCGGTGGATGAAGCCAATAAACAGCGCCCATCGAAAATGAAAACCAATACGCAACGCTTCACCGACGGCTATATGCGCATCGTCAACGGCCTGGTGCGCGAAGCCTTCGTAGACGAGATGCATAAGGCAGGCATTCAGGAAACAGATAATCGCCTGTATCCCGTGCGCCTGTCCAACGGCGATGAGTTCCGTATGATCGTAGTCGGGCTGGATAACGATCAGGTCGCCCACGCCACGCAGGTCGCGCAGGACAAGGTACAGAAGATGGTAAGCGAAATGGGGTTCGACGCCCTGCCCCATCTGAAGCATCTGGCGGACGATAAGAAGTGGGCCAGCATCAATACATTAAAAGCCCTGTCCGAAGATGAGATTATCTATAAGGCGTTCAAATATGGCGGCGCCGGCATCAAAATCGGTTCCGTGGAATTGGGCGACGGTCTTGATACCGCCAAGGTGGAGCATCTACTCGACCTTGAACTCCATAGCTGCCGTGAAAAGCGTGCCGACGCGCGGCAGAAAGCCATTGACGGCGCACTCATCAAACTCAATGGCCACCCGATTCCCCAAATCTTCAATAAAGCCCATCCGCATTCCAACACTGAATTAGGCACCATTGAACTGGATAAACCCAAAAATTTTAAAGTCCTGATGGAAGTCACCAAGGATGCGCGCTACCGGGATTATTACCGTCGCCCTGAGGTAGAAGCGCGCGATTTCCCTTACGACATTCACAAAGAGCGTGAGAACGCCCTGCCCGCCAATAATCCTGACGCATATGCCCGTGAATTCGTACAGCTCATTACTCAGTATGTGGGTCTGCCCGAAGCCGTGTGCAAAACAATGGAAATATACTTCCTGCATAGTTTTCCAAAGGCGGTGGATGGCGATACGCGCCCGCGCAGCAAGCAGGTGGCCGCTGCCGTCATGGCACAATTAACCCAGGCTCTGGACGCACCGCCCTCTCCCGGGGATGCGAGAACCGTCCTCATCGCCCGCACACAGCTCGCAGAAAAACGCGACACGCTGACGGAAAAGCTGGAAACATTCTGCGATAGCGTCAATCCTTACGAATCATTCGACCTGACGCGCAAGCGCATACTCGAACGCGAAGGCGACAAGCTGTACCTCTCCGAGGAACAGCGGCTCATCTATTTTCATCAGCCGCTGCAAATCGTCAATGCCCGCCATAGCGACGGCTATTGCATGAACGGCCGCGTCAAGGAAGCCGTCAAAGTATTCCAGGGCGCTGGCAAAGAAGAACGCATGTATTGCTATATCGGCCTCAGTAGCTTCAGCGGCACCAACGAAGTCAGCACCGCGCTTGGCCGCAGCATCAACGACAATATCCGCAGAATCACCGCCGAGGAACTGCGCAAGCGTTTCGGCGAAAAGTCTCTCGATTTCGCTTTCAACGTCGAATCGGGGCGCATGAATTTGCTCACGCACGGCATTTCCAAGGATGAACTCGTCGATACGCTGGGCACCATCGAAAAACGCGTCGATACGGAAATAAACCAGCAATCACTCAATAACCTCCTTCGCCGCTACCAGATATTTACCCGCCAGTCCGACGAGATAGTCCTACACCCGCATACGGAAACCGATGCCGACATACGGCATATTCACGATGACGTTCAGCGCGCGCAGGAACTGCATGGGCATGACACACCGCTGGCATTCCGCCACATGCAGGAAGGTGAAGTGCGGGCGCGCACGCTTGCGCCGGAGGAGCTTATCACGCATGGCGCGGCCCTCGCCTCCGGGCATACAGTGTTCCTCGAACAACGCAGCCGCGAGATGCTGCTGACACCGCCCAAGCATGTCGAGGAATACCTTAAGCGTTCCGGCTATGTGGATAGTACGGGAGGGCTTGATCTGGGCAAGCCGCTTGCCCTGCTGCCCAATACGAAACACTCCCATGAAAAAGGCGTACGCGTCATCACCGCCTATGTCACGCTGCAGGGAAATTCACCGCAACTGGCCGAACAGCGCAAAGGTGAGCTGTACCGGCTGGTCGAATATAAAAAGCGCAAAGCCTACGCGCCGGGCACAGGCAATGAGGTGCAAATTCCAGTGGAATCGAACCCTCACTATGCCCATGCCCTCTCACCTACTATTCCCGCCACGAGCAACGGCATGGGTGGAAATGGTCTCCAGATCGGTCCCCATGGCATGGTTACTCACCACGGCCTTCAGACCACTCACCACCGCAATGTGCCTTCCGGGACAACCAGGCCGGTAAAAATAGATCGCTCCGCAGGCAGAAACGGCAAGCCCAAGGACCTCGAAGGATGGCTGCGCATGCTGGACCAGCGCGAATTTGAAATGTGGCAGCAACGTCAGGTGCCGGAAACATTACTGCAGGTGATTGGCTATCCCCATATCAAAGTAGAGCCGGACCATAATACGTTCGTCATCCATATCGAACGCCAGAATCAGGGCTATGACCGCGAGGATGTGGAAGTGCCGGGACGCCGCGCCTTATTCATCAAGCATGCGCTGGAAGATCATTTCGGCGCGGCGGCAGTCGTCACCGGCATTAACCCGAGCGATACCGGTGGAAACCGCGATAAAATATTACGTGTTCGTTGCCAAAGCATCGAGGGTAGAGGAACCTTCGATCGCAAAACGCTCCCCGCCAAAGAGGCGGAGCTTCTTAAATTCTTTGAAGATCTCTCCGCCATCAAGGAACGGCAGGCAGCCGGCGGCAACGGCGTACATAACCAGCCAATCACCCAATCGCTGCAGCAGCAGGTCGACAAATACCGCTACCAGCTCAAGGCCATCCACCTGATGCGCCAGTTCCCGACCATAAAGATTGAGCCTTCGCGCCACACGGGAGGCGATTTCGTGATCACCATCCCGCAGGAACCGCAGGAACGCAAAAGCACATGGAAGCAACGAAACGACGACCTGCTTGGCGCATTGAAAACACTGCTGAGCGAGAAGGCTTTCGAATGTGAAGAAGAAGACGATATGCCCGCTGCCGGTCGCAACGGCGGCGGCTCAACCAAGGCACGCATCAAATATGTGATACGAATCGAATCCACGCCGGTAAGCCATGATGTCCTGACCTATATGGGCTCGCTGCAGCAAACACACACCATGCTCGGCGAAGGAGCTGCGCGGTGGTAGTGAGGTTTTAATATCCCCGAAGCGGTATTCTGGGCCAGTAACGATCCAGCAGCCTCCACTGGTATGATACGCTTTGGGGCTGAGACCGATCGCGCTCCAGTAGAAACAACAGCATGGGCGATACCAGCGCTATCACGCCCAGACCTTCCATCAGGAAGAGTGGAAAGCAGAATATCAGGAAATAGAACATCATTTTCTCATACTCGGCGCCGTGCGTGGAGGCGCGCAGGCAATACACATATAACAGGAACACGGCAACATATCCCAGGGCGCGGCCATAATCGCCCGACGCCAGTGACACCACCACCGTGCTGTTATCCATGACTGCCGCTACAAAGAACGCCGATTGCACCCACCATGCTTCTTGCCCAATAGCCGATCCATCTTCCATGCCCAGCACACCCGACAGCGTCTTTCTGAGGAAATCCACCCGCATGCTATGTTCACCCTGAATATTGCTTGCGTGAAAGAAGTTATATTTATGCATGACGGAAATAGAAAGGCTTCCCAGCATCAGCAGCGTCACCACTGCACCGGTAAGCTGAAAACTGCGCACGCGACGCATGTTACCGGCACAGACAATCAACCATAATAGTACGCTGGCGGAACTCAAATTGGCGCAAAGCGCCGACACCGCATACATGAGGCGTGAACGATGGCGGGACATAAAGAGAATGAACAGGTATCCAATGCCCACTGTTACCATAACGCCACGCATACTCACCAGGCACGGCAGATAAAACAGCAGCACGCGCCACGGTGAAGCCTGGCCCTTACTACGAATCGGGATGCTGACCAGCGGCCATAGCAATCCGAGAATAAACACGGCGTTCACCAGGGGAGCCCATGAATAGGCGTGTATTTTCCATAACACCGCTACTGCCGCATAGCGCAGCGCGTGCACCAGATATAATGGATGGTTGAATAAATCCTGCGGCGGCAATGTATCCACAAACTGCACGCCTACCGTAAACCCGTCAGACGCAACAGGGTAAAAAAACGGCTTCTGAAGAAAGCACAACACCATCACCACCATCAGCGCATGCGCAACCTGCCACAGAAGAGAGTGACGCCTGTGCCATAGTGAAAATGTTCGCAGAAAAAGTGCCGTTCAGGCACTGGTATCGGTAGACTGATCCGGGAATCGACTGGAAACACTGTCCTTATTACTCAGCCGCATAGTGCATCTTTCCGCGCCAGAAACGTAACAGTACCGCCCCAAGGCGCAACCACACAACTGATTGATACTGAAACATAAATAACAATATTAGCCATATAGCGGCAAACCATACCTGTTGCACTGCACACTTACGTAACAAACATTCCATAGCACAATCTCATAAAATCTCCATATACTTTTGATATAAATAAGTGAAATCCCTGTTTGGTATTTTTCATTAGGATATAATAACGCTTCCGTAGTTTTCCGATCAGGCTTAACGTTTAGGGGTTGTATTCCACCCCTATTGGTGTATAAGCGGCTGCGTTATTGCCTTTTTGGGCATAAACGCATATAGTTATACTGATAATTTCGCTGCATTCGCAGCTTTCTAGGTGACGCGGGGTGGAGCAGCCCGGTAGCTCGTCAGGCTCATAACCTGAAGGCCGCAGGTTCAAATCCTGCCCCCGCAACCAGTACCAGTGCCAGTTTCAAGAGATTGGTGAAATTCTCAAAAAACTCCGTTGCTACCCCGTTGCTACCTTCGGGCGATAAGTTTTAATTATTCAAAGACACCGCTTCTTAGTGTGAGACCTCTTACCAAAAATAATTTAAGGTAGCGGAATCTCAGAATAACTTTTTGAAGATTGGTTCGAATAATTATGACCACAGCAAATCTTGATAATCCGATTGGGAGATTAAAATGCCTGAAAGCGATTAGCGGTCTAGGGGTATTCAATAAATTTTCGGATGGCCCAGAGTTCGTAAGATACCAAACGATATATGGTTGGAACGCCTCGGGAAAGACAACCTTAGCCCGATTATTCGCTTTTTTAGAAGTTGGCGAATTACACGAAGATCATAATGATACGGAATTTACAGTTGAGTACCACTCCCAGAATAGGGTTGGGGAAATAACCGAAAAAACACTCCTTCCTCATGTTTTAAATATTCGCGTATTTAACGGTGATTATATTGAGAAAAATATTTCTCTTAAATCCAAAGGAAATAAAGCTAAGCCTATTTTGCGTTTTGGAAAAGAAAGCCAACGTGATCTTGAGCAGATTGATGGGTTGGAAAAATACACTCGGAGAATTGTTTCTCTTATAAGCAAGTTTGAAAAAAATAAGACTGAAAATGAAAAAAATATTGGAAACCTTAATACTGAAGTATCTAAACTTATCAGGAGCTCCGCAGGACTCACTCAATCATACAGCAAAAAAGCAATCGAAAGTGATTTCGACAATTGGATTATTAATCCATTAGCGAAAAAATCCGACGCAGAAATAGAGGCTGCGGCTCTTATAGCGAAATCACAAGAAGAGAAAAATTTTGTACAAGAAAAGCTCTATAATTTTTTTACTCCATCCAAGCTTATGGAAACCTCCAAATTTTTTGGTGAGGTCGTCTTGTCAGGTGAAGCCATAGAAGAATTAGTAAATAACACCGATTTAGCCGGTTGGATTTTTTCGGGTTTAAAATTCCATTCTGAGGGAGGCATTGATTGTAAATTTTGTGGTAGCGATTTTACGAAGGAACACCTTAATAAATTGAAACTTCATTTTAATAAAAGTTTTGAAGACTTCAGCGATAGAATCGATATTCATATTGAATCAATAATAATCTGCCTTAAAAATATAGAGATGCTTCAGTGGGATTATAATCAAGCTGCCTTTTATATTGAAGAACATCAAGACTACGAAGTATATCGCAATCGATTTGATTCTCTTAAGACCAGAGAAATTGCGGCGTTGAAACTGCTGATTAAAGTCTCTGAGTTCAAAAAAAGCACTTCACATATTAAAGGTGATTTAGATAGCCATCTTAAAGATGAAATCAAAAAAAGAGATATTGAATTTATCGAAAGTGAGTTGAAAGTATTTAATGAAGGGTTGCAGAAACTTTTAAGCAACCACAATACTAGAGCCAAGAATTTTGATTCTGTGAAACTGGAAGCTAAAAATTTAATTAGAGATCATTATCTTCAATCTAATATCGAATATTTTTTAAGCTTAAAGAAACGCCTCAAATGTTGCGATGCAATTAAACAAAAACTTTTATATAAAAAGGTAGAGGTAACGAAAAAAATTTCGGATTTGAAATTAAAAATTTCATCCATTCAGCCCGCAGCGGATGATATTAATCTTCACTTAGAATCATTTTTTGGGCATAACCGCATCAAAATTGTATGCGAAAAAGAAGATGGATTCGATTGCTATAGGGTGTATCGAAATGGAAAAATAGCAAATCGCTTAAGTGAAGGTGAAACAAATGCTATTGCCTTAGTGTATTTTATTGAAAGCCTTACAGGAAGAGGAAGTAAAATTAACGATACAATCGTGATTTTAGATGATCCAATTTGTAGTTATGATTCAATGAACTTATTTACAGCTACTAATTTTATACGCACTCATTTAATTGAAGCTAAGCAACTTATAATTTTGACGCATAGTTACCCAGCATTTGTAGAAATCAGACATTGGTTCCATCTTATAAAAACACACGACAAAGAAAATAAAGTAGGTGGATTAAAGCACTTTCAATTGAAGCGCATAGGAGAAAACGAATCGATTCTAACCGACATTGATCCAGTACTCAGTAACTTTCATTCTGAATACGATTATCTCTTTTCACAGGTGATTAAATTTAATGATCTTGCTACGGCTGGTTCAGTCATTTCTTTTGAGGATGGATATAATATTTTGAATATGCTTAGAAAAATTTTAGAGACTTTTCTTCAATTCAAGTATGGCTCAAAAAATAGTAAGCAATATGAGAGCTTAGCGAAAATGCGTGATTTACGAAAGGCAAATAAAATAGATAATATGCAGGCACTTTGTATTGAAAGACTGCTTCCTTTAGGATCTCATTTGAATGAAGATGGATTAGGCGATCAATCATTTAAATTACTGGAGCATATTCCTCAGGCAGTTTCAGGTGTTCTTGCCATAATTAGAGCATTAGACCCAGACCACTCGGAAGCTATGCTCAAGCAAACTAATCAGGCCGCATAAACTGGCGAATCAGATCTCTTGCAGGCTATATCTCTTACTTGGTGGAAATAGTAATTCTAGTGCGTTTGATTCAATCTTAAATAGCGGTCCCTTTTCCTTGGCGTGTCCGGTGCTGTCACGACTTATTAAGTGATCCATTGTGATAATACCTTGGTCAACCAGAATGTCGAATTGTGAGGCAATGGGTTTACTCGTATGGATTACATTCTTATATGCAAAATGTTCGCGTCCATCAATTATGTGGCTATCAGCAGATACCCAAAAAGTTTCATTGTGTTTTACGAGCAAGGAAGAACGTAGATCATTCATTAGCCACACCGCAAAATCAACAATTTCGGCTTTATCAGATGTTTCAATCAGGCGGTCTGCGTCATGATCTAGTCTAAACTTTAGGCCTTGAGAGTTTTTTACACGGGTACTGACTTCACAATTAAGCCGTTTTTTGCCATTTCGTTCATAGCCAAAATTATCCAGAATCTCTTGACTGCTTTTGAATTTACTCAATTCCCAGTTGGCTACTTTTGCAAACAGAACCTTACGATTTTGCCGCCGCCCTTTCTTAGCAGATCTAAAAGACTTGATTTCAATTCCTTTGTAATCTGGCTGTCGGCTTGAGTTAATTCTAATGCCAAGTGCTGTTTCAAGGGTGCGTCCAATAGCCGTATCTGCCTTTTGCTCAAGTACAGATTGCACGAGTCCTTTGCCAGCAATTATTCGGAGCTTTCCAAGCAACTCATCCGCTATTTGATTGGCTACTTGATTTATCTCAAATACTAGATCCCAAATAGGCCCGGACTTTTGCTGATTTACAATTTCTACAACTGGGATTTGCGTCAAATTAATAACGTAAAGACGCTGCTCATAGACTGTAATTGCAAGTATATCATTGGCACTGGCATAAGTAGGCAAGCCAGTAAACCAAATGCGCGGATCCCCCTTTTTGGTTGTAGGGCGATAAAGTGATGCTCGTGAGGGAATTACAATGCCGCTACTGAGTAGTTCGGCTTCGACTAGAACCTTGTATTCCTGACCTTGTTTCTGTGTGTCAAAATCATGTATGGAACGGTCTTTGAGATAACGCCGCACCATAGCAGTTGCATCCATAATTGCTTTGCCAAGGCCGGTAGAGGTTGGCTCAATCAATGTTACATCAACGTGTAAGCCAGTAAGGGCTTGTAGCCTCTCCTCTTCAACTGGCAAAAGTTTCCGCACCTAAACTGCCTCTTCCAGTGAAAGGGACTCAATTTTTTTACTGTATTTAGACAAAGCTTCGAATAGCACTTTTCCGACAGCTTCCGCTAATTTGGGAGGTACTGCGTTTCCTACTTGTGTATATTGAGGCACTTCAAAACGCCGCCGCATACTGCCTGTTGTTTCTTTAGCCCTAAATTCAAATGCATCGGGGAAGGACTGTATTCGAGCCATTTCCCTTACTGTCATGGTGCGTGGCTCTGAGGGGTGTACAAAATCATCCGGCAAGCTAACAATGGTTGGTGAAGGTAGTTCCCAATTTAAAGGCCTCTGACTGTGCTTCTTAGTGCTGAGTGCAATAATCATTTTAGCGAGTTCATCTACATTTTTTGCCAGAATGTATCCATCGGGCAATTTTGCAGGGAACTTTGCCCCAGATAAGAATTCCTTCACCATTTTTGTTTTGGCTTCTAAATTGGCGCCGGACTTGGCTGTAATTCTAAGTATCCTTGATGAGATGTCATTGTCTCGTAAATACTGGTGTAACCTAAAGCGTGTTTTGATAATATCAGCGTGTTTTCTATAGGTATGATTAGGGATTTTGTTTTTAGAAGTCACGCCTTTAAGAACTTCATCATATTCGCGTAAGGTTTTTACATACTCACTAGGAGCACGTTTAGATTGTGTGTTTTCGGTCAAGTCCCATATTGCATCTTTGACTGATAATGCTTTTTTCCCACAGTGGGTTGTCTTAGGGGCTAAAGTGGGTCTTTGTGGGAATGTGAAATGGGGGGCCTCATCATATTCAGACTTCCAAGTCGTCTCGGATACCTTGATACCTAAAATCTTGCCAATATCTTTTCTGATACCTAACAACATTACCCTTGGGCGATGCTGGGGAACACCGTAGTGCTTCGCATTAAGTAATACAGGCTGTACAAAGTACCCTTGACCTATCTGTGATAGGGCAATTCGTAATTGCTCAAAGGGTGCTTCCTCTTCGTGTTTAGTAAAATTTTGACGCATACCTGCAACGTTCTCAATCAACACTGCTTTAGGCGCGATAGCCTCTACCAGATCAAGAAACTGCCAAGGTAATTGATTGCGCGAATCTTTTGGGTTTCGGCGGCCCGCCATAGAAAATCCTTGGCAAGGCGGCCCCCCTGCAATGAGATCAATATTCTTTTTTCGCAGGTCTTTTAGTAATCCCTCGCACTCAAGCAGTTTGCTCAGTTCCTTGACAATAAGCTTTGATTTAGCTTGATCTTCGATTGACTTCTCCTCCGAACTGTACTGCTTCCAAGCAGAGTCATCTGCAATTCTTTGTATAAAATTATGGTAAAATGTTTCAGCCGCCATATCTGATTTCTCTACAGCGAGTTCGAGCGAGAAGCCTGCCGCCTCTAAACCTAGAGAAAGTCCACCACAACCCGCGAATAAATCAATATATGTTAGCTTTTTTTTAGCCATATTTTACCTCCATACTTGGAAACTAGCATGGCTTATTGGAATTGTCCAGGGATAAGCGATAATTTATATAATTGCCTAAATCGAATTATTTTTTATTAATTTAAAAATACAAATCGCTCTTCTGCTTTTTTATGATTTTTTGCGAATTTTTCAGGATTCTGGCTGATCCTGTTGATTAAATCACTTGCTACGAGGTCTAATACCCCGGGTATTTCAGATATGTCTCGCCCTATCACGGCTGTAAGGGAGGTCAACATTCCTGATATATGGCTTCCATACATCCTGATTACATTTTCGCGGTAATCTGAAATAATTTTCGTGCGATTCGCATTAGAAATGAAATCATTTAAATTTTCATTTGCTGAATTAATACAAATTTGCCAGAACTTCGCAGTTTTCCAGCGTGCGGCATTATTATCATTTTCATTTGGAATTAAATAACGGTTGTCTTCCAAAATTGAAATAATTACATCTCCGGCCTTTTTCTCAAAATCACGAAATCTTTTTAATCCCCATTTATTTAATTCCTTTTTTCCGGCTCTAATTTCAACACGCCAAATATTGCCTTTAAATTCAGATTTATTTAATTCCCAAATATCCCACCAATAGGCTTTAGCATGGGATATTATTTCTCTAGTTTTATTATAAATTATGGATTGGCGATTAGGCATTTTTCCTATGGTAATGCTTTCAATTACTCTGCCGCGCTCAGTAATTCGGAAAATTGAATCTTTTTTACTTCTACCATGTGCGATAAAATTCGCTGAAATTGGAATGAAATCCTCCGAAGCAAAATCAAAACAGTAATCAAAACGGCTAACACGCTCTTTCGGGTGAGGTTCATCTGCGGGGAAAATAGCGTCTAAATCCTCTATCAAGAATTTGAGGAGCTTGTCTTTTGTTTTGTAATATCCATGTAAAGCCAACATTAGGCTTTTGCATGAAACACGAACATTCCAGCGATTAATGTCCTGTGAGGGAGCAATAAACCAAATCGCACCGTCTAACTCAGCGTCGAATCGATAAGAGTATCCGCCTTTTGCACCTGTTTCACCTACCATTACCGGAGTATTTGTTTCTCCTAAATAGGCCAATGCAGGCCTTCGTGACTCTTGAGCTGATTTCTTTGCTCTTTCCAATTCACCAATATTGTATTGAGGGATATAGCACTGAAAGCTTACGTCAAGTGCATCAAAGTTCTGGTATATTTTCTTCATTGGAATCACTCCTGTATTTCTAGGGGGGTGTGTTACAAGATCACCCCCCTAGAGTTTGCCTTAAGCACTGACTTTTGCGCGTTCGCGTTTCCAAGTGAGAGGCCAACAATTATCGTCTTCTCCCTTAAAAGCTGTGACATGCAAGGCATGTTTGAAGCTAGGGTCGTCAAAGGTAAGTGAAATCATTTCTCCTTTGCTTCCCTCCCTGACGAATTCCCTATGCCATCCGAGGCCGACTTCAATCTTGTCCCCTTTGGAATTGCGAATACGTCCAATATAATCAGGACGTTTGGAGCCGGGGCTTTTATAGGGATTTCTCATCAGTTCAAAGAAATCGAGTGAAAACTCTAATGTCTGCAAAGTGCCTGTAAAAATCACATTGCTTTCTTCTGACTCGGATTTGAATCTTGTTATCTTTCCTACATTCATTGTTATATTCCTTATGATTAGATTTTTAATGAAACGCGCTCCGCGCCGGGATAGCATTTGTTTAGGGGCGAATTCGAGGGTTCGCCCGTCAGCTGTGCCGACGGGTCGCCCCTAAAGCCCGCAGAGTGCTATCAACCCTCTACGGGTAAACTTTAAGTTGGTTTGGGGATGTGTAGGCGCGATTCAATGAACGCATTTAAATCGCTTGTACGGTAACGCACAAGCCGACCTGATTTTATATAAGGTAAGTTGTATCTTTGCGTTGCACGCCATACATTTAGAGTTTCAGGCGATACACCTAAAATATTTGCGACCTCAAGAGGGCTTAGAAGGCGATCTATTAACTGAATAATCATATTGTCCTCATTGTTTACGTTACCAATGAGCCCATTCTATCAGTCTAGGTAATGCCAACTAGGTTGAAAAGTCACCCGTAACTCCGGCATAGATTTCACCCTCACTCAGAAGGATGCTGTTTTTATTAGGGTAGTTGTCTATTGCCTCACTAATGATAGTCAAAAGATCAGCGGGAATTGAGTAAGAAAGTTTTCTATTCTCAATGTTGAATTTCACAGATTCCAGTAGTAATCGGAAGCATTTTTCAAATTTTCCGCCCCGATACTTTGTTGGTTTCATTTCTAGTTCTAGATCAAATAATCTTGCCAATTCCTCGGCGGATATATCTCTCATTTTATTGCGGAGACTTTTATTTGCCCCCTTTTTTTCATTCGTATTTTCACTGGTTTTACGCAAATTTTCTTTGATAGAATTTGTGATTTCTAATAATTGCTGAGAAAATACAAAAATACCAGCAATAGGGTCTCTCTCATCAGTTAAATTTCGTGAAATCAATTGGTAGGTATATAATTTCGATGTGATCGAATTCATCCCCTCATTAAAACTAAATAGTTTTAAGTTTTTCTCTAAAGCGTTTTTTATATGCTCCAATTCAACAAGCGTATTCTCCATTTTCGGAAAATCTTCATTCTGATAGATGTCAGCATTATGCCTTAGCATAGCTATCAACTGCCAAACCCTATTTTGAAATCGTTTTGTAGATTTTCTCTCAAGAATATTTTCAAAATTTTCTATTAAAACTTTTAACTCTCCAGCATTAGAGGCGTATGGAAATAAATTAAAATTCGATTTGGCTCCCCATGCTGCTTTAGGCGTTGGCATTTTTTTTGACTCCTGCCGCAAACATTGCATCTGTAGCAAGGCCAACAGACGCCCTTACAGGGTCAAGGTCAAGGCGGGCATATACCTGTGTGGAAAGTGCGCTCTTATGGCCTAATGTCTTGCCTATAATAGGAAGGCTGGCTCCGGTAACGGCTTGCCAACTTCCAAGGGTGCGCCGTAAGTCATGTATGCGTAAATTGCTTATCCCTGCACGTTCAAGCACTCTTGCCCATGATCTCTTTGGGTCGGCAAAATGGCCTTCTTTACCCTCTCCAGCAAACACCCATTCTCCTTTAGTATCTTTTTTACGTTCCTTTAGGATTTTTAAGGCTTGTGAAGAAAGGGGGATTTTGTGCGGTTCACCGTTTTTAGTTTCGGGGATATATAATACAGCGCTATCTAAATCGAGTTGTTCCCAGCGCATTTGTAATACGTTGGTTTTACGCGCACCTGTCAGCAAGGCGATTTTGAAAAAATCCCGCGCTGTTTCGTTCTCTTCATTTTCGAGTGATTCAAAGAAACGTGGTAATTCGCTACCGACGATGAAGCGTTCCCTAGATTTCTCTTTGTATTTTTTAATCCCATTTGAAGGGTTTTCGCCCTGCCAGCCCCATTCCCGGGCTTTATTAAACATGGCGCGGATACGCTCTAATATGCGGTTGGCTTGATAAAGCCCATTTTCTGCATGGATACGCTCATGCAGCTTTTGGATTTCTTGTTTAGTGATTGACGATATTTTCTTATTGAACCAGTGCGACAAGAATTTGTTTACTTCGCGTTCATCATACTTCCACGATTTTTTACTCTTCTTGCTGTAACGCTCCATATATTCATGAAACAACTCTCTAAACGTAGCTTCTTGTCTAAAGGCGCGTTTGGCTTCCTGCGGATTATCGCCTCCAGCAATTTCTCCCCTACATTGCGCGGCCTTCTTACGAGCCAGCTCGATGCTCAAATCTGTAAATGCGCCTAGCTTGACTCTTTCGGGCCGTCCCTTGATTTTGCAGTAAAGGTAATAGGTCTTTGCCCCACCGTTTGACACTATCAAGACCAGCCCTTTTTCGCGGGTGTCATAATAAGTATCGTACACGCCGCCTTTGCCTTTCTTGGATGCAGGGAGTTTAGGCGGGGTTATCTTTTCCAAAATGCTTTTGGTAAAATTGATCTTCTGACTGGGCATAGCAATTTCTTTTTAGGGTATATATGAGGGTACAAATTGAATGAAACCTAATGGTCACTCTTATTTGCTCCGTTGCTACCCCGTTGCTACCACAGAGCGTAATTTTGGGAAAGTTACATTAATTTTAAGAAGGGAAAAAATCTAATTACCATATGATATATATATAGTAATACACTTACATCAATTTTGGGTAATATCGCCTGATTATGGCTCATAACCTGAAGGCCGCAGGTTCAAATCCTGCCCCCGCAACCAACAAGTCCTGCTGAGGGATTGTCTGGCTATTTGGAATAGCTAAATTTGAGCCGTTTTGCTGATTGGATGGAGTGCTATCCTCCGTGTACGGCTCAGTTATCCTCCGTATT
>Ga0163144_10004552_pt1 | contig 31158 bp, 29 predicted proteins | sample OliLak19BULKMAT1_FD_123175 | JGI IMG/M metagenome (GOLD analysis project Ga0163144, IMG submission 123175) | Freshwater microbial mat bacterial communities from Lake Vanda, McMurdo Dry Valleys, Antarctica - Oligotrophic Lake LV.19.BULKMAT1 | ecosystem: Environmental > Aquatic > Freshwater >... | reverse complement strand
GTGCGCTGGGCGGCAACGATGACTACGGATTCGGACATGATCGTTTCCTGGAATGGCAGACTTGCGGAGTGTAGCCAAGCAGCGACGAGATTCGTACTGCAATGCATACAAGTCGTGACGCCGGTCCGCAGCTCGATCAGTGGCAGAGCAGGACCTTAAAAATCAAACACTTGAGGTCGCGCGCCCCGCGCTGGGCCAGTGCGGTACAGCCTGCGCGAGGGGCCGCGCCGTACTGGTTCAATGGATTTGGGGCGGTTTCGAGCCGGATCGTCGCGGTTTCAGGCCGCTTCAGGCCGCCAGGTCGGGCTCGCCCAGGCGATCGAGGATCAGGCGCCGCGACCGGTCGCGCAGTTCCGGTGCGGCGTCACGTCCCGCCGGTACGATCGGCGCCATGAACTCGACCAGGATGCGCCCGGGGCGGGGCAGGGCGCGCGAGCCGGGCAGGATCTCGCGCGAGCCGACGATCACCCCCGGCACCACCGGGCAGCCGGCGCGTGCGGCGGTGATGAACGCGCCGCTTTGGAACTTCAGCAGCCCGCGTTCGTTCGAGAACGTGCCTTCGGGGAAGAACACCAGCGCCTGCCCGCCGCTGGCGGTGCGCATCACGCGCCGCGTGTCGCTGGCGCCCTTCTGGCGGTCGAGGCGCTCGACGAATTCGGTGCCGATGCGCCGCAGCAGCAGGCCGGCGAGGGGAAAGCTCGCCATTTCCCGCTTCACCACGTAGGCGAAGCGCGGCGGCAGCGCTGCCTTCATCACCACCCCGTCGAGATAGCTGGCGTGGTTCGCGACCACGATGCACTGGCCGGCTGGCAGGTGTTCGAGGCCGCGCACCTCGAGCGGCATGCGCATCAGCCCAAGGAACAGCCGCGCGCCGCCGCCGGTGACCCGCCGGCGCAGGCCGATGCCCGGCAGCACCAGCACCAGAGCGAGCGTCCCGAGCGCGAGGATCGTGAACACGAGCCACGCGACGACGCCATACAGGCCATACGCTGCCTTCGTCAGCGCGCCGCCCGGTGGCGCCGCAGCCTGTTCGGAGTCGCGGTTCGTCATGGCCCTGCTCGGTAGTTCAACTGCACTCGGCGATCTGTGACCCAGTTCTCTTTATGTTAATGCCTGCGCGCAGCTGTGAAGGTCATCACGCCATCGATCGCCCGACGGTTCGCATACTCGCCTGGTACCAAGAGGCCCCGAACGCATGAGTTCCGTTCCAAAGCGATCCGATCTGGCAGCCAGCGCCCTCGTCAAGGCACCGCGCGCCGATGCCGACCCGGCCGTGCTTCGTTTCCTGGACGGCGTCTGGATGGAGCGGGGCCTGTCGCCCAACACGCTCGCAGCCTACCGTGCCGACCTGACGGCGCTGACGCGCTGGCTGGCGGAGCGCGACACCCCGATCATCCGCACGACCCGCGCCGACCTGATGGGCTTCATCGCCTGGCGAGTCGAAGCCGGTGCCCGTCCGCGCTCGTCCGCCCGGCAGCTTTCCTCGTTCCGCCGCTTCTTCCGCTACCAGGTTCGTGACGGCGTGATCCGTGACGACCCGACCGCGCAGATCGCGATGCCGAAGATCGGCCGCTCGCTGCCGAAGTCGCTCTCCGAGGAGGAGGTCGAGTCGCTGCTGTCCGCCCCGCTGGTCAGCGATCCGCTGGGCCATCGCGACCGCACGATGCTCGAGGTGCTGTACGCCACGGGGCTGCGCGTCTCCGAACTCGTCAGCCTGAAATACAACCAGGTGAACCTGAACCAGGGCGTGATTCGCGTGCTCGGCAAGGGCAATCGCGAGCGCCTGATCCCGATCGGCGAAGAGGCCGTGCGCTGGCTGCAGGAATTCATCGTCGGCGCGCGCAACGAGATCCTTCTCGAGCGCACCACCGACTACCTGTTCCCGACCCGCCGCGGCGATCGCATGACGCGCCAGGCGTTCTGGCACATCATCAAGCGCTACGCGCGCAAGTCGAGCATCGACAAGGAACTGTCGCCGCACACGCTGCGCCATGCCTTCGCGACACACCTGCTGAATCACGGCGCGGACCTGCGCGTCGTGCAGATGCTGCTCGGCCACAGCGACCTCTCGACGACGCAGATCTATACCCACGTCGCCCGCGAGCGCATGAAGGAAATGCACGCCACGCACCATCCGCGCGGCTGAGACTGCGCGTGGCCGGCCCGCAGTCCGGGTCAGGTCACGGCCAGCGTCCCTCGATCTGCTAGAATTGCGCGGCTTTTCGGCGGCCAGGCGAACCTTCCTCGTCCGGGCCGGTCCGATCCAGCGTCCACTGTTACGCGCGCTACGGACGGTCTCCGGCATGAAGAATCCTCGTTTGTCCCCGGGTCTGGCCCTGCTCGGCCTCGCCCCGGCGTTCGGGTTGGCGATCGCGCTCGCCCAGCAGCCCGCCGCGCCGGCACCTGCCGCGGCCGCCGCGACGACCTCCGCGACGACCACCAGCCCACCCGCGGCCACCTCCGGCAAGGCCGACCCGCGCATCGAGATGTCGCGGAAGATTCCCGGCACCAAGCCCGACGATTTCCGCCAGTCGCCGGTTCCGGGCCTCTGGGAACTCGCGCGCGGCGCCGACATCGTCTACGTCACTGCCGACGCGAAGTTCGCGCTGGCCGGCGACCTCTACGAAATCGCCACCGACACCAACGTCAGCGATCGTCGCCGCCGCGATGCGCGGCTCGAGATGCTGGGCACCGTGCCCGAATCCCAGATGCTGGTGTTCTCGCCGAAGGATCCGAAGTACACGGTCACCGTGTTCACGGACGTCGACTGCGGCTATTGCCGCAAGCTGCACAGCGAGATGGCGAAGTACAACGAACTTGGCATCCGAGTGCGCTATCTCTTCTATCCCCGCTCCGGCCCCAATACCGAGTCCTGGGACAAGGCCGTCGCCGTCTGGTGCTCGCCGAACCGCAACGAGGCGCTGACAAAGGCCAAGCGCGGCGAATCGATCAAGATGGCCAAGTGCGGCGCGACACCGGTCGAGCACGACTACGAGCTCGGCCAGGAAATCGGCCTGCGCGGCACCCCGGCGATCGTGCTCGCCAATGGCGACATGCTGCCCGGCTACCTGCCGCCGGCGATGCTCGTCAAGCGGCTGCAGACGGTCGGACGCTGACGGCGCGCCACCCACGGCCGCGGCGCGGGCGCTTTCAGGTCTCAGCGTTCGAGCAGCTCGAGTTTGTCGGGCTTGCCTTCCCAGCCCTTGGCATCCGCCGGGGCTTCACCCTTCTCGGTGATCACCGGCCAGTTGCGCGCCAGCTCCGCATTGAGCTTCTTGAACTGCTCCTGACCGGCAGGCAACTCGTCTTCGGAGAAGATCGCCTCGACCGGGCATTCCGGTTCGCACAGTGTGCAGTCGATGCACTCGTCCGGGTCGATCACGAGGAAGTTTGGCCCCTCGTGGAAACAGTCGACGGGGCAGACCTCGACACAATCCATGTACTTGCACTTGATGCAGTTTTCGGTGACGACGAACGTCATTGGCGACCCTTCGAAGGCGATGTGGATGGAACTGTCGCGCGGTGCGACGAAGCTATATTGCCATGCCCGCCGGCCGTTCCGCAGCCGCGAGGCGGTGGTCGCAGGCTCCGGATCGCCTGGACCCGGGCGGCGACCGGTTCAGCGCGGTGGCAGTCGCCGGTCGAACTCGGTGAAATGGTGCCGTTCCTCGCGCCGTTCGCGGTCCTCGAGGTAGCGGCGCAGGGTGAACTCGGTGCTCGGGAAGGCGAGATCGGGCCAGGGGATCTCCTCGAGAGTGATCAGCTTCACCTCGAGGCTTTCAGGCCCCGCGCCGACGTCGGTGGACCGCAACCGTGCACGAAAGAAGACATGCACCTGGTGTGCATGCAGCACGTGCACGACGGTCAGCAGCGAGCCGATCTCGACGTCGGCCAGCGCTTCTTCCTGGGACTCGCGCGCCGCCGCCTGCTGCAGCGTCTCGCCGTTTTCCATGAAGCCGGCGGGCACCGTCCAGTAGCCCAGGCGCGGCTCGATCGCGCGCTTGCAGATCAGGATGCGGCCCTCGTGCTCCGGCACGCAGCCGACGATCAGCTTGGGATTCTCGTAGTGGATCGTGCTGCAGTTGGTGCAGACGTGGCGGGGCAGGTGCTCGCCTTCGGGAACCAGGATCTGTACGGCGGCGCCGCAGTTGCTGCAGTAGTTCATCGGGACCAGCGAGGCAAGGCCGCAAGGGCTGGTGCCGGGAGAGGGAATCGAACCCACACTCTGTCGCCAGAACCGGATTTTGAGTCCGGCGCGTCTACCAGTTCCGCCATCCCGGCACGGGGAGACAGTATAAGGGCTTGCAGCGATTTTCGCCGCCGCCGCGGTCGGCGACCAGATCGCCGTGAAAGCCGGGGCCGGCTTGCCTACCATAGCGGCCCGTGCGCCTCGCCGACTTCGCCTTCGACCTGCCTGCAGAACTGATCGCCCAGCGCCCGCTCGGCGAGCGCTCGGCCTCGCGCCTTCTCGCGCTCGATGCGGCGGGCGAGGGGTCGCTGCAGGATCTTCATGTCTCCGACCTGCCGCGCCTGCTGGCACCCGGCGACCTGCTGGTGTTCAACGACACGCGCGTGGTGCCGGCGCGGCTGCCCGCACGCAAGCCGACCGGCGGCCGGGTCGAACTGCTGCTCGAACGCGCCTGCGGCACTGATGAGGCGCTGGTGCAGATCCGGGGCGGCAAGGGTCTAAAGGAGGGCGCCGCGCTGGAGACGGCCGGCGGGGTGCTGATCGTGCTCGGCCGCGACGGCGAGCTGTGGCGCGTGCGGTTGCCGGCGCCGACCCTGCCGTTCTTCGAGGCGCATGGTCAGGTGCCGCTGCCGCCGTACATCGCGCGCGAGGCCGATGCGGCCGATCGCGAGCGCTACCAGAGCCTGCTGGCGCGAGTCCCGGGCTCGGTGGCCGCGCCGACCGCGAGCCTGCACTTCGACGCGGGCCTGCTCGCGCGGCTCGACGCGCTCGGCGTGCAGCGCACCTGCCTGACGCTGCACGTCGGCGCCGGCACGTTCCAGCCGGTACGCGTCGACGACCCGTCCCAGCACCGGATGCATGCCGAATTCATCGAGGTGCCGGAGTCGCTGTGCGAGGCGGTGGCAGCGGCCCGCGCGGCGGGGCGCCGCGTGGTCGCCGTCGGCACCACGGTGGCGCGGGCGCTCGAGAGCGCGGCGGCCGATGGCATGCTGCGCCCGTTCCGCGGCGACACCCGGATCTTCATCCACCCCGGCTATCGCTGGCGCGTCATCGACGCGTTGCTGACGAACTTCCACCTGCCCGAGTCGACGCTGCTGATGATGGTCAGCGCGTTCGCTGGCCGCGAGGCGACGCTGGCCGCGTACCGCCACGCTGTTGCGGGTCGCTATCGTTTTTTCAGCTATGGTGACGCGATGTTCCTGACGCGCGCCGCGAGCGCGACATGATCAATCTCGGCTTCGAAGTCACGGCCACGGACGGCGCGGCGCGGCGCGGCCGTGTCACCGCGGTGCACGGCGCGTTCGACACGCCGGCCTTCATGCCGGTGGGCACCTACGGCACCGTTAAGGCGATGACGCCCGAGGAGCTCGAACAGCTCGGCGCGCAGGTCGTGCTCGGCAACACCTTCCACCTGATGCTGCGGCCGGGCGCCGACGTGGTGGCCGAACTCGGCGGACTGCATCGCTTCATGCACTGGTCGCGCCCGATCCTCACCGATTCCGGCGGCTTCCAGGTGTTCAGCCTCGCCAAGCTGCGCACGATCACCGAGGAGGGCGTCAGGTTCCGCTCGCCGATCGACGGCAGCGAGGTGCGGCTGACGCCCGAGGATTCGATGCGGGTGCAGCGCCAGCTCGGCTCGGACATCGCGATGATGTTCGACGACTGCACCGCCTGGCCTGCGACCCACGAGGCCACCGAAGCCTCGATGGAGCGCTCGATGCGCTGGGCGCGGCGCTGCCGCGACCATTACCACGCCGAGCCGCCGCCCGGCGCGCTGTTCGGCATCGTGCAGGGCGGGATGTTCGCCGACCTGCGCACCCGCTCGCTCGAGAGCCTGCTGGAGATCGACGCAGCCGCACTCGGCGGCATCGCCGGCCTCGCGATCGGCGGTCTGGCCGTAGGCGAGCCCGAGCCGCAGCGCCTGGCGGTGCTCGAAGCGCTGGTGCCGCAGATGCCGCAGCAGCGCCCGCGCTACCTGATGGGGGTCGGCCGGCCGGAGGACATCGTGGCCGCCGTGCTGCGGGGCGTGGATATGTTCGACTGCGTGATGCCGACCCGGCATGCCCGCAACGGCAACCTGTTCACCTCGACCGGGTCGATCAACATCCGCAACGCCGCGCACCAGCGCGATCCGGGCCCGATCGACCCTGAGTGCGGCTGCTACACCTGCCGCAACTATTCCCGGGCCTACCTGCGCCACCTGGGCCGCTGTAACGAGATCCTGGGATCCCGGCTGAACACCATCCACAACCTGCATTTCTACCTGCGGCTGATGCAGGACCTGCGCTCGGCCATCGAACGGGGCGCCCTGGAGGGGTTTGCGCGGGATTTCCTTGCGCGGCGGCAGGGACCCCAGGCGCCTGTGGCATAATCGCTGCCCTTTGACACGGGTGGGGCCATGAACGGACTGATACCAGAGGCTTATGCGCAGGTGGCGGGTGGGGCGGCAGGAAGCCAGTTCGCACCGCTGGCGATGATGGTGCTCTTCATCGTCATCTTCTATTTCCTGCTGATCCGACCGCAGCAGAAGAAGGCCAAGGAGCATCAGGCGATGCTCGGCCGGCTGGCCGGGGGCGACGAAGTCGTGACCGCCGGCGGCATCCTCGGTCGCGTCGTCGAGGTCGGCGACACCTTCGCCACGGTCGAGGTCGCCGATGGCGTGCGCATCAAGATCCAGAAGTACCAGATCACGTCGCTGATGCCGAAGGGCACGCTCAAGGGCGCCTGAGCGCCCATTGCCCGGGGACCCGAACGAAGCCATGCTCGAATTTGCCCGCTGGAAGTATGCCCTCGTCGCGATCGTCATCGCGCTGGCATTCCTGTTCGCGCTGCCCAACGTGTTCGGCGAAGACGCCGCGCTGCAGGTGGCCCGCAAGGATCGCGCCGCGATCGACCCGGCGGCGCAGGGCACGGTCGAATCCTTCCTGAAGGAGCGCAACGCGTCGTTCGTCCGCAGCTACATCGACAACGGTCGGTTGATGCTGCGATTTGCCGACGTGCCGAGCCAGTTGCGCGCGCGCGATGCGGTCAACGAGTCGCTCGGGCAGCAGTACGTCACGGCGCTGTCGTTCGCGCCTCGCACGCCAGACTGGCTGCGCGGCATCGGCCTGCGGCCGATGCCCCTCGGCCTCGACCTGCGTGGCGGCCTCTACCTGCTCTACCAGGTGGACGTGAACGGCGCGGTCGACCAGCTGCTGCAGGCGTTCGAGCAGGATTTCCGGCGCGCTCTGGCCACCGAGAAGGTCGCGTTCGTCGACATCTCGCGGCTGCAGGAGGACGGCGCCGCGCGGCCCAACGGCCTGCGCGTGTTGCTGGCAGCGGGCGCCGACGCCGATGCGGCGCGCAGCGCGCTGCGGCGCGTGCAGCCGGATCTCGACTTCTCGTTGCGCGACGCCTCCACCGGGCCGGTGATCGACATCGTGCTGACGCCTGCCCAGATTCGCCAGCGCCAGGACTATGCGATCCAGCAGAACCTCAGCACGCTGCGCAACCGCGTCAACGAGCTGGGCGTGTCCGAGCCGATCGTCCAGCGCCAGGGCGTCGACCGCATCGCCGTGCAGTTGCCGGGCGTGCAGAACTCCGCCGAGGTCAAGGACATCCTCGGCAAGGTGGCCACGCTGGAGTTCCGGCTGGTCGACGTGCAGAACGACGTCGGCGACGCCGTGCGTCGCAACCGTGCGCCGCTCGGCTCGAAGCTCTATGCCGACCGCAATGGCCAGCCCGTGCTGCTGAAGCGCGACATCATCGTCACCGGCGGCCAACTGGTCGACGCGATGACGGCGGCCACCCAGGACGGCCCCGGCGTGTCGGTCAAGCTCGACGCAGCGGGTGGCGAAGAGATGTTGCGCACCACCCGTGCCAACCTGAAGAAGCCGATGGCCGTGGTGTTCATCGAGCAGCGGCGCGAGGAGATCGAAGCCGGCGGCAAGAAGGTCACCCGCGACGTGCGCGACGAGAAGGTCATCAACACCGCCACGATCCAGGGCGTGTTCTCCAACAACTTCCAGATCACCGGCCTCGATCCGGCCGAGGCGCGCGATCTGGCGCTGCTGCTGCGCGCCGGTGCGCTGGCGGCGCCGATCTTCGTCGTCGAGGAGCGCGCGGTCGGCCCGTCGCTCGGCCAGGACAACATCGAGAAGGGCGTGCAGGCGCTGATGATCGGCATGGGGCTGCTGTTCGTCTTCATGCTGGTGTACTACCGGATGTTCGGCGTCGTCGCGAACATCGTGCTGCTCGCCAACGTGGTGCTGCTGGCCGCGCTGCTGACCGCGTTCAAGGCCGCGCTGTCGCTGCCCGGCATCGCCGGCATGGTGCTGACGGTCGGCATGGCGGTCGATGCGAACGTGCTGATCTACGAACGCATCCGCGAAGAAGTGCGCAACGGGGTCACGCCCCAGGCCGCGATCGCCAAGGGCTTCGAGAAGGCGTTCTCATCGATCGCGGACTCGAACGTCACGACCCTGATCGCCGGCATCGTGCTGTGGATCTTCGGCACCGGGCCGATCCGCGGCTTCGCGGTCGTGCTGTCGCTGGGCATCGTCACCTCGATGTTCACCTCGCTGCTCGGCAGTCGGGCCCTGCTGACGTTGATGTATGGTGGCGCGCGCAAGCCCGCCGCGCTTTCGATCTGACCTTCGCCGACACGGACGATTTAAGCCCATGGAATTCTTCAAGCCCGGCAGCACCATCAATTTCATGGCGCGCCGCAAGACGTGGTACGGCCTTTCTGCCGTGCTGATGCTCGCGTCGCTGGTGTCACTGGGGGTCCGTGGCCTCAACCTCGGCATCGACTTCACCGGCGGCGTCACGATCGAGGCTGCGTTCAACGACACGGCCTCGATCGACACCATCCGCACGGGCCTCGAGAAGGCCGGTTTCGCGGAACCACAGGTGCAGAACTTCGGCTCCTCCCGCGACGTCGCGATCCGCCTGCCGCCGCCGGACCGGGAGACCAGTGACCAGGTGCGCCAGCGGGTCGAGACCGTGCTGCGCTCGCTCGACCCGCAAGTGGAGATTCGCCGTCTCGAGGTCGTCGGTCCCCAGGTGGGCCAGGATCTGGCGACCGCTGCCTGGCAGTCGCTGCTCGCGACGCTGGTGTTGATCTTCATCTACGTCTTCATCCGCTTCCACACGATCAAGCTGTCGACCGGCGCGATCTTGGCCGCCCTGCATGATCCGATCATCGTGCTCGGCTTCTTCTCCTGGACCTGGCTGCCGTTCGACCTCGCCGTCGTGGCGGCATTGCTGGCCGTGATCGGCTACTCGCTGAACGACACCGTCGTGGTGTTCGACCGGATCCGCGAGCGCTTCGAGTCCAACAAGCGGATGGAACCGGCCAAGGTGCTCGACCAGTCCCTCAACCAGACGCTGTCCCGCACGATCATGACCAGCTGCACGACGCTGATCGTCGTGGTGGTGCTGCTGTTGCTCGGTGGGCCGGTGCTGAAGGGCTTCTCGGTGGCGCTGGTCGTCGGCATCCTGGTCGGCACCTATTCCTCGATCTACATCGCCGCGGCGACCGCGCTCGACATGGGCCTGAAGGCCGAGGACCTGTTCCCGATCGCCAAGAAGGCCGCGATCGACGAACTGCCGTGACCTCGGGTATCTCCGTGCCCCGGATTCTCTCCGCGAGGCAGGCGGCATGATCGAACTGCTGTCCGATCCCTCCAACTGGGTCGCCTTCGCGACGCTCTCGGCGCTCGAGATCGTGCTCGGCATCGACAACATCATCTTCATCTCGATCCTGGTGAGCCGCCTGCCCAGGGAGCGCCAGGAAACCGCCCGGATCGTCGGCCTCTCGCTCGCGATGCTCACCCGCATCGCACTGCTGTTCTCGATCGTCTGGCTGACGAGGCTCGTGGCACCCTGGTTCTACGTCGGCGGCTTCGGTGTTTCGGGCCGCGACCTGATCCTGTTCTTCGGCGGCCTGTTCCTGCTCGCCAAGAGCACGCTCGAGATCCACCACACCCTCGAAGGCGCCGCCGACGACCGCAAGACCCGCGTGTTCGCGAGTTTTGCGGTGATCGTCACCCAGATCGCGATCATCGACATCGTGTTCTCGCTCGATTCGGTCTTCACCGCCGTCGGCCTGGCCACGCCCGACCAGGTGCCGATCATGGTGGCGGCGATCGTCATCGCGATCGGCGTGATGATGTGGCTCTCGGGCTCGATCTCGGCCTTTGTCGACAAGCACCCGACCATCAAGGTGCTGGCGCTCGCGTTCCTGATCCTCGTCGGGTTCGCACTCTGCGCCGAAGCTCTGCACTTCGAGATTCCGAAGGGCTACCTCTACTTCGCGATGGCGTTCTCGGTCGGCGTCGAGGTGATCAACCTGCGGCTCCGGGGCCTGCTGCACGCCCGGCGCCAGACCCACGACGAAGAAGCCGGCTGACGCTCAGAGGGTGACGCTCAGAGGGGACGCTACCCTCTCGGGCTGGAAGCCCGAGTGGCGTCGCGCGCGCTCTGCCCCCTAGAATCAGCTGATCGCTCAGGGGTGACACACAAAATGAATTGGCGCATCAAGCCGCTGGAAGAAATCCTCGCCAACGCCGAGCGCAAGCCGCTGCGCCGCTCGCTGGGGCCGTTCCAGCTGATGATGCTGGGCATCGGCGCGATCATCGGCACCGGCATCTTCGTGCTGACGTCCGTCGGGGCGGAGCGGGCAGGGCCAGGCCTGTTGCTGTCGTTCGTGATCGCCGGCACGGTCTGCGCGTTCGCCGCGCTGGCCTACGCTGAGCTCTCCTCGATGATCCCCGTCGCTGGCAGCGCCTACACCTACTCCTACGGCGTGATGGGCGAGCTGGTCGCCTGGATCGTCGGCTGGAACCTGATCCTCGAATACGCCGTGGCTGCAAGCGCGGTGGCGGTCGGCTGGTCCGGCTACATGAACGGCCTGCTCAAGTCCTGGGAAGTCATGGTCCCCGATGCCTTCACGGCCGGCTATTTCGACCTCAAGGGCGGCGTGTACGGCGCCGGCGAGGGTGTGGTGAACCTGCTGGCGGTCGGCATCGTGGCGTTGGTCTGCGCGTTGCTGATCCGCGGCACGCGCGAGAGCGCCGCGGTGAACACGGTGCTGGTGGGCGTGAAGCTGGTCGCGCTCGGCGTCTTCATCGTGATCGCGCTCCCGAGCATCGACTGGAACAACTTCTCGCCGTTCATGCCGTTCGGCTTCCTCTCGCACGAAGTGTTCGACGCGTCCCTCAATGCCAACGTGTCCAAGGGCGTCATGGCGGCGGCGGCGTTGATCTTCTTTGCCTATGTCGGCTTCGACGCCGTCTCGACCGCGGCCGAGGAAACCCGCGACCCGAACCGCAACGTGCCGATCGGCCTGATCGGCTCGCTGGCGATCTGCACCGTGATCTACCTGCTGGTGGCCGCGGGCGCGGTCGGCACGATGCCGACCGAGGAGCTGAAGATGTCGAAGGAGCCGTTGGCGGAAGTGCTGCGCAACCTCGGCTTCCAGCGCATCGGCGACCTCATCGGTGTCGCGGCCGTGCTGGCCTTGCCCACCGTCGTGATGATGATGATGTTCGGCCAGATCCGGATCTTCTTCGCGATGAGCCGTGACAACCTGCTGCCGCAGGGCCTCTCCGACGTGCACCCGCGCTTCGGCACGCCATGGATCATGACGATCGTCACTGGCGTGCTGGTGATGGCGGTGGCCGGGTTCTTCTCGGTCGACGAGATCGCCGAACTGTCGAACACCGGCACGCTGCTGGCGTTCATCGCCGTGGCGGCGGGCGTGCTGGTGCTGCGCTCATCGCAGCCGGATCGGCCGCGGCCGTTCCGCTGCCCGGCGGTCTGGATCATCGCGCCGCTGGCGATCGCAGGCTGCCTGTTCCTGCTCGCTTCCGTGCCGCCGAAGTCGCTGGTGCGCTTTGGCATCTGGAACGTGATCGGGGTGGCCGTGTACGTGTTCTACGGCCGCGCCCGCAGCATGATGGCGGGCCGGGCGGCCTGAGCTTCCGCCGGCCTGCCTGCCCTCGGCCCGAGCCGAACCGGGCGCCCTCAGCCCGGCGGCGTTTCCTTCAGGTCGTCGGGGACGTGCGGCGCCAGCACCTCGAGCAGCGCTTCGTAGACGCGCGGCGTGCCGGCGACCACGTGGCCACCCTGCTGGTAGTCGCCGCCCGTCAGCGTGCCGATGCGTCCGCCCGCTTCGAGGATCAGCAGGGTGCCCGCCGCCGTGTCCCAGGGGGCGAGGCCGATTTCCCAGAATGCATCGACCCGGCCGGCCGCGACGTAGGCAAGGTCCAGCGCGGCGGAGCCCGGACGGCGAATGCCGGCGGTCTGCTGCATCACGCTCTTCAGCATGCCCATGTAGCAGTCGAGGTGCTTGAGGTTGGCGCGGTAGGGGAAGCCCGTCGCGACCAGGGCGCCCTCGAGCGTGCGCTGCTTGCTGACGCGGATGCGGCGGTTCTCGAGGTGGGCGCCATCGCCGCGCGAGGCCGTGAAGACTTCCTGGCGCATCGGGTCGTAGACGACCGCGTGCTCGAGCCGGCCGCGGACGCGGCAGGCGATCGAGACGGAGAAGGTCGGGAAGCCGTGCATGAAGTTCGTCGTGCCATCGAGAGGATCGATGACCCACTCGGTCTGGCTGTTGCCGGAGGCGCCGCTCTCCTCGGCGAGGAAGGCGTGGTCCGGATAGGCCTTGCGGATCGTCGCGATGATCTCGGCTTCGGCCTGGCGATCGACGTCGGTGACGAAGTCGTTGCGGCCCTTGGCGGTCACCTGCAGCGAATCGAGGCGGTTGAGGCTGCGGACGATGACGTCGGCCGCGCGACGTGCGGCGCGCACGGCGATGTTGAGGAGTGGCTGCATGCTGGCAAAGAGCGTCGGGAAGAACAACGCTAGAATACCATGCCGCCGTCGCCCGACGGCCGATGCCGCCTCCGCCGAGCCTCGATGAACCCGATCGCCCCCGCAGACATCCGCGTCGTCCTCGTAGACACTTCGCATCCCGGCAACATCGGAGCCGTGGCGCGCGCGATGAAGAACATGGGGCTGCTGCAGCTGATACTGGTGCGGCCGAAGCTGTTTCCAGACCCCGAGGCGAGCGCACGGGCTTCCGGCGCCGACGACGTGCTGCGCCATGCCCGGGTGGTCGGGAGCGTGCCCGAGGCGATCGGCGACTGCGGCCTCGTCGCCGCCACCACTGCGCGCGACCGCGACCAGTATTTCCGCGTCCGCGACGTGCGCGAGGGCGCGGCGCAGATGGTCGCCCATGCCCGCACCGGCCCCGTGGCGCTGCTGTTCGGCAGCGAGCGCACCGGCCTGACCAACGACGAGCTCTCCCTCGCCCACCTGCTGCTGCGCATCCCGGCGAATCCCGACTACGTCTCCCTGAACCTCGCGATGGCCGTGCAGCTGGTGGCCTACGAAACCTGGCGCGCGCGTGGCGCCGAGTACCAGCCGCCGGCGCCGGTGACGCCGCTTGCACCGGCCGACGAGATGGAGCGGCTCTTCACCCACCTGCAGCAGGTGATGGACGAGATCGATTTCCGCGATCGCACCGTCAGCGGCGTCCGCTTGATGAACCGCATACGGCGCTTCATGCATCGCGCCGAGCTCGACCGCAACGAGGTGAATATCGTCCGCGGCATCCTCACCGCCGTGCAGCAGAAGCGGCGCATCGCGGGCGCCGGCGAGACTGCGCCATCCGCAGCGGCGTCGGAACCAGCCTCGACCCCGACTGCGCCCGAGACGTGACGCAGTCCACGCAGCCGTCGATCGCCCGTGACGCCGTCGCTTCAGGCGCCGGCGCCCCCGACGCGGCGCCGATCTACCTGGACTACGCGGCCACCACGCCGGTCGATCCCGAGGTGGCTGCGGTGATGGCGCATTACCTCGGCACCGACGGCATCTTCGGCAACGCCGCCTCGACCACCCATGCCTACGGGCGCGAGGCGGCCGCGCATCTCGAGCAGGCCCGTGCCGAGGTCGCCGCATTGATCGGCGCGCCGCCCGAGTCGATCGTCTTCACCTCCGGGGCGACGGAGGCCGACAACCTCGCGGTGCTGGGCATCGTCCGCGGTCGGGCCGATCGCGGCCGGCACCTCGTCACGATGCGCACCGAGCACAAGGCGGTGCTCGACGCCGGCCGGCGGCTCGAAAAGGAAGGTTTCACGGTCAGCTGGCTGCAGCCCGGGCAGGACGGAAGGCTCGATCCGCAGCGGCTGCGCGAGGCGCTGCGGCCCGACACGCAGCTGGTTTCGATCATGCACGCCAACAACGAGATCGGGGTGCTGCAGGACCTGCCGGCGATCGCGCAGATCTGCCGCGAGCGCGACGTGCTGCTGCATAGCGATGCGGCGCAGTCGGCGGGGCGCATTCCGTTGACGGTCGCGGCGCTCGGTGTCGACCTGCTGTCCCTTTCCGCGCACAAGCTCTACGGCCCCAAGGGCATCGGTGCGCTGTACGTCGGTCCGACGGCGCGCCCCTGGCTGCTGCCGCTGCTGTACGGCGGCGGACACGAGGGTGGCCTGCGTCCCGGCACGCCCGCGCTGCACCAGGTCGCCGGATTTGCCGCCGCCGCGCGACGGCTGCTCGAGGAACGGCCGGGCGAGGGCGCCCGGCTCGAGCGGCTCGGCCGCCGGCTCGAGGCGGCGCTGGCAGCGACGCCCGGCGTCGTCTTCAACGGCCATCGGTCGCGGCGCCTGCCGGGGCTGGTTTCGGTCAGTTTCCGCGGCGTCGAGGGCGAGAGCCTGGTCGCCGGCCTGCCCGGGCTCGCCCTTTCCAGTGGTGCTGCCTGCGACTCCGCCACCGGCGAGCCGTCCTTCGTGCTGCGCGCCCTTGGCCACGGTCCCGACCTTGCGCAGGCGACGTTGCGCGTCTCCCTCGGCCGCTTCAGCACGGAGCAGGATGTCGATGCGGCGGCGCGGGCCATCGACCACGAAGTACGGCGGCTGGCGGCCGTGGCGCCGTGAACGCGCCGTTGCGGCTCCCGTGAGAGCGCCCGCCGCGTCGCCGGCGCTGTCCGCGCCGACCCAGGCCCTGTTCCGGGCGCTGCCCCTAGCCGGCGCCCCGGAACCCGGCAGCGGGCGCTGGGTCCAAGGGAGGGCAGGGTCGCGGCGCGAAGGGGCCGAGGTGTTGTTCCATTTGCAGTTCTCTGCAGAGGGAACCGTGAGCGACGTCAGATTCCAGGCTTTCGGCTGTCCGCATACTCTGGCGACGGCAGCGTGGGTCGCGGCACGTCTGCCGGGACGTTCCCGCACCACGCTGGTGCCCGGTTCGCCGCTCGACTGGGCCGAGGCGCTGCAGGTGCCGGCGCCGAAGCTCGGGCGGTTGCTGCGAATCGAGGATGCGCTGCGCGACGCGGCGACGAAATCACTCGAAGAAGGCGTGCGCAACGACGGCAATGCGACATAGACTGAGTCAAGTTCTCGAGGATCGCGAGTCATGGCCATACAACTGACAGATTCGGCCGCCGATCGAGTGCGCAGCTTCCTCGCCGCGCGCGGCCATGGCATCGGCCTGCGGCTCGGAGTGCGCAAGACCGGCTGTTCCGGCTTCGCCTACGTCATCAACTACGCCGACGATTCCGCCCCCGAAGACGTGGTCTTCGAGGACCGCGGGGTCAAGGTGTTCGTCGACCGCGGCAGCCTTCCGCTGATCGACGGCACCGAGGTCGACTTCGTCAAGCAGGGCATCAACGAGGCCTTCAAGTTCCGCAATCCCAACATCAAGGGTGAGTGCGGCTGCGGCGAGAGCTTCAACGTCTGACCCGCCGCCTCCGGGCGCACCCGCCGCCAGCCAGCAGCCGGGCCCGGCGGGCCGGACCGCCGTCCGGCAAGCACTGAAAACCCCTTGAATTCCGGGCACTTCCGCGCCCGGTTTGCATTGGCGCGCCAGCCCGGTCACGGGTAGACTTCGCGCCTTGATTTAATGGCCGCGGCCGGCACCCCCGTGCGGGCGCGATCGCGGGCGTTTCTTTCCCATCTATATGCAGGAATTTTCGCATGGCGCTGGAGCGTACCTTTTCGATCGTCAAACCCGACGGCGTGGCCCGTAACCTCATCGGCGAGGTCTATCGCCGCTTCGAGCAGGCCGGCCTGCGCATCATTGCCGCGCGCATGGTGCATCTCTCGCAGAGCGAGGCCGAGGGCTTCTACGCCGTGCATCGCGAGCGTCCGTTCTTCAAGGATCTCGTGAAGTACATGACCTCCGGCCCGGTGGTCGTGCAGGTGCTCGAAGGCGAGAACGCGGTGCTGAAGAACCGCGAGATCATGGGCGCCACCGACCCCAAGAAGGCCGCGCCGGGTACGATCCGCGCCGACCTTGCGCAGAGCATCGAGGCGAATACCGTGCACGGCTCCGACGCGCCGGAGACGGCGGCGGTCGAGATCGCCTACTTCTTCCGCACCACGGAGATCTGCGCGCGCGGCTGAGGCCGCCCGCGTCCGCTCCCGCCCCGAGCCACCATGAAACTGCCTGTTGCCGACATGTCGCCGACGAACCTCCTCGGGCTGCCCAGGCCCGAGCTCGAGGCGTTCGTCGCGACGCTCGGTAGCAAGCCGTTCCGGGCGCGGCAGCTGATGCAGTGGATGTACAAGCGCGGTGAGCATCGCTTCGAGGCGATGACCGATCTCGCGCGCGACTTCCGCGCGCAACTCGCCGGCAGCGCCGAGATCCGCACGCCCGAGATCATCAGCGAGGCGACCTCGTCCGACGGCACCCGCAAGTGGCTGCTGCGCGCCGAATCCTCGCAGGCGTTCGAGACGGTGTTCATCCCCGAGACCGATCGCGGCACGCTCTGCATCTCCTCGCAGGTCGGCTGCGCGCTCGACTGCGCGTTCTGCTCGACCGCGCAGCAGGGCTTCAACCGCAACCTCACCACCGCCGAGATCGTCGGCCAGGTCTGGCTCGCGAATCGCGAGCTCGGCCTCGACGCGGAAGGCCATCGCCGCGTCACCAACGTCGTGCTGATGGGCATGGGCGAACCGCTCGCGAACTTCCGCAACGTGGTGCCCGCGATCCGCATCATGCTCGACGACTTCGGCTTCGACGTCTCGCGTCGCCGCGTCACGCTCTCCACCTCGGGACTCGTGCCGCAGATCTACAAGCTCGCCGAAGAGATCAACTGCGCGCTGGCGGTCTCGCTGCACGCACCGGACGACGCGCTGCGCAATGAGCTGGTGCCGATCAACCGCAAGCACCCGATCGCCGAGCTGCTCGAGGCCTGCTGGCACTACATCGACGAGCAGAACGGCCGCAGCGTCACGTTCGAATACGTGATGCTCGACGGCGTCAACGACCAGCTCTCGCATGCGCGCGAGCTGGTGCGGCTGCTGAAGGGCCGGCCGGCGAAGCTCAACCTGATCCCTTTCAATCCGTTTCCCGGCACGCGCTTCCGGCGCTCGCCGATGCCGGTCATCACGCGCTTCCGCGACGAGCTGATCCAGCGCGGCGTGCTGGCGACGATCCGTCGCACCCGCGGCGACGACATCGACGCCGCCTGCGGCCAGCTCGCCGGCAAGGTGAACGACCGGGTGCGCGTGCGCCTCGGCGACAAGCTGATCGGCCTGGTCGTGCAATGAGCGCCGCCCGGCCCGCTGCCACGCGTCGCGTCGCACCACTGCGGCTGGTATCGCTGGCGGCTTGCCTCGCGCTGCTGCTCTGCGCCTGCACGTCCGGCGGCGGCGCAGCCGAGCGCAAGGAATCGACCCGCGCGGAAACGGCCGCCGCGTACAACCTGCAGCTCGGCGTCGCCTACCTGCAGCAGGACCGGCTGGCGCTGGCGCGCGAGAAACTCGATCGCGCGGTCAAGCAGAACCCGCGCGACCCGAAGATCCATAACGCGCGCGCGCTGCTCGCGGAAAAGCTCAACGATCTCGAGTACGCCGACAAGTACTACCGCACCGCCGTGCGCCTCGCGGCCGACGACCCCGACATCTCGAACAACTACGCGGTGTTCCTGTGCCGCACCGGCCGCGTCGACGAGGGCGTCAAGCGCTTCGTCGCAGTCGCGAAGAACCGGCTCTATCGTTCGCCCGAGGGCGCCTACACCAACGCCGGCGTCTGCCTGCGCGAGGCCAAGCGCTTCGAAGAAGCGTCCGAATACTTCGCGCGCGCGCAGGCCGTACGGCCGAACCACGCCGAGGCCGCCTACCAGCTCGCCGACCTCGACATGCAGCGTGGACTGCTGCTCGAGGCGCGCAATGGCGTCGACCGCTATCTCGCGATGTTCCCGCCTACGGCCGACCTGCTGCTGCTCGCGGTGCGGATCGCACGCGCCCAGAACGACCGTGGCGCCGAAGAGCGCTTCGCGCGACGGCTGCGGGTCGAGTTCCCCGATTCCGACCAGATGCGCCAGCTGCCCCCGCTGCGTCGCAATCCGGGTTGAGGCGCGCGCTTGGAAACGGACGTCGTGCCACCGGGCCTGGTGCAGATCGGCGAGACGCTGCGCGCCGCGCGCGACACCCGCGGCCTGTCGCTCGACCAGGCCGCCGCACAGCTGCGCTGCGACGTGCGCGTGATCGACGCGCTCGAGCGCGGGCGCTTCGAGGAGGTCGGTCCGCCGGTGTTCGCGCGTGGCCACCTGCTGCGCTATGCCGCGCTGCTCGGCGAGCCGGGCGAGGCGATGGTCGAGGAGTGGTCGCAGCTGGTCTCGAACGGCACCAGTGCCGAGCTGATGAACGGGCTGGACGCACCGCGTGGGCGCGACCTGCGGCGGGTGCGTCGCCGGCTCGTGACCGCGGCCGCGCTGCTGTCGCTGGTCTCGATCGCGGTGTGGGGGCTGCAGAACCTGCCGCGCAAGCGCGCCGAAGCCGCGCCGCCGGTCGCTGCCGCCAGCGCCTCCGGCCAGGCTCCCGTGCGCGCCGGGCCCAAAGCGCTGCCGCCGGCCGCGCCACCGCCGGCGACCGCACCCGTCGCGACGGCGCGCCCGGAAGTCGAACAACCGCCGGAGCGTCCTGCTGCGCCGGCAGCCGGCGTGGTACAGCTGCGGCTCGCGTTCGTGGCCGACAGCTGGCTGGAGATCTATGACGTGCGCAACCGGCGCCTGTTCTTCGGTCTCGCGACGCCGGGCTCGCCGGTGGACGTGCAGGGCAGGGCGCCGCTTAAGTTGATCGTCGGCAACGCATTGGCGGTCACGCTCGAATCGAACGGACGCCCGGCCGTGGTACCTCCGGCGGCGATGCGCGGCCCACGCGCGGCCGCGATCCGCGTCAATGCTGATGGTCGCCTGGTGCCCCTGCCACGCGCCTGACGGAGTTTCCTCACTGATGTCTGCTTCGACGATCCAGCCGGTCCGCGGCATGAACGACGTGTTGCCCGCGCAGATCGCGACCTGGCAATGGCTCGAATCGACCGCGCGCGAACTGCTCGCCGGCTACGGTTTCGAGGAGATCCGCGTGCCGCTGGTCGAGCAGACACAGCTGTTCAAGCGCGCGATCGGCGAATACACCGACGTGGTCGAGAAGGAGATGTACAGCTTCGTCGACCAGGGCGGCGAGCAGCTGACGCTGCGCCCGGAGGCGACCGCCGGCATCGTGCGCGCGGCGATCTCCAACGGCATGCTGCGCGGTGCGCGTCACAAGCTCTGGTGCACCGGGCCGATGTTTCGGCACGAGCGGCCGCAGAAGGGCCGCTTCCGCCAGTTCCACCAGATCGACGTCGAGGCGATCGGCTTCGCCGGCCCCGACATCGATGCCGAGCTGATCGCACTGACGGCGCGTCTCTGGAAGCGGCTCGGCCTCACCCGCGTCAGCCTGCAGCTCAATTCGCTCGGCACCAGCGAGTCGCGCCGCGCCTACCGCGAGTTGCTGGTCGCCTATTTCCGCGGCCACCAGTCGCAGCTCGACGAGGACAGCCGCCGGCGCCTCGAAGGCAACCCGCTGCGTATCCTCGACAGCAAGAATCCGGAAATGCAGGCGATCGTCGCCGGCGCGCCGCTGCTGACCGACCACCTCGACCCCGAGTCGCGCGCTCACTTCGACGCCCTGTGCGCGATGCTCGGCGACCTCGGCATCGCGTTCACCGTCAATCCGCGCCTGGTCCGCGGTCTCGATTACTATTCACGCACGGTGTTCGAGTGGATCACCGACGCGCTCGGCTCCCAGGACGCGGTCTGCTCGGGCGGGCGCTACGACGGCCTGATCGCCCAGCTGGGCGGCGATGCGACCCCTGCGATCGGCTTCGCGATGGGCGTCGAGCGGGTCGTTTCGCTGATCGAGCAGGCGGCTACCGCGCCAGCACCGGCCGGCGCCGACGTCTATCTCGTCACGCTCGGCGAGCCGGCGATGCGCGCCGCGATCCGCCTCGCCGAGGCGCTGCGCGACGCGCTGCCCGGCCGGCGGATCGAGCTGAACGTCGGCGGCGGCAACCTCAAGGCGCAGTTTCGTCGCGCCGACCGCAGCGGAGCGCGGCTGGCGGTCGTGATCGGCGCAGACGAGATCGCACGCGGCGTCGCGCAACTGAAGCCGCTGCGCGAACCGGGCGCCGCGCAGTCCGAGGTGGCGCTGGTCGTGGCGCCCGCGGAAGTCACGGGCTGGCTCGCGCGCGGGGCGGGCCGCTGAGGCGGGAGACAGCGACCGAGGGAGATCGGCCGCGGCGCATGCGGTGTGTCGGCGGGGTTGATCTAGAAGGGTTCATGGTTCCGGATCGCCTGTATTGGCGGTCCGCTGCAGGAGACAGACGTGGTCGACGAGTTTTACAGCGAGCAGGAGCAGTGGGAGCGGGTCAAGCGCTGGCTGCGCGAGAACGGTCTCTGGCTGCTCGCCGGAGTGCTGATCGGGGTGCTCGGCCTGGCCGGCTGGCGCTGGTGGGAACAGCGGATCGAGCAGCAGGCGCTCGAGGCGAGCTCGAAGTATTCGCAGGTGCTCGACGCGTTCGGACGCTCCGACCGCACCCGGGCCTTCACGCTGATCGACGAGTTGCGCAAGGACCATGCGTCCTCGCCCTATGCCGACCAGGCCGGCCTGCTCGCCGCGCGCTCGCTGGTGGAGACGAATGAACTCCAGAAGGCCGCGGAGCGTCTGACCGGGGTGATGAACTCCTCCAGGGACGACGAGCTGAAGCTGGTGGCGCGCCTGCGTCTCGCCCGGGTGCAACTCGCGCAGGGCAACCCCGACATGGCGATCGGCACGCTCGACGGCGTGCCCGCCGGCGCGTTCGCCGCCCGTTTCGATGACGTGCGTGGCGATGCGCTCTATGCCAAGGGCGACAAGCCCGGTGCGCTGCGTGTCTGGCGCAAGGCGGCCTCGACCGACACCGAGGGCGCGGTCGACCGCAACTCGCTCGAACTGAAGATCGCCGACCTCGTCGGTGACGGCGTTGCGGAGCCCGCCTCGGCAGCGGCCGCACCGGCCACTGCCCCCGCGCCCACGCCCGCGCACACGCCCACGCCCACGCCGGCGCCAGCCCGATGAGCGCCGGCCTCCGGACCTTTCGTGGGGGCGCGCTGGCCGTGGCCGCGCTTGCCCTGCTGGCAGCCTGCTCCAAGGAAAAAGACGTCGAGCCCCCGGCCGAGCTCGTCGACCTCAAGGCCAGCCTGAAGGTTGATCGCGTCTGGAGCGCCAAGGTCGCCGGCGACGATCCGGTGCTGCGCCTCGGTCTCGGCCTGGGAGTCGACGGTGACCAGGTCTACGCCGCCGGCGCCGGTGGCGAGGTGGCGGCGTTCGAGCTCTCCAACGGCCGCAACCTCTGGCGCACCAAGACCAATGCGGCGATCTCGGGCGGCACCGGAGTCGGCTCCGGACTGGTCGTCGTCGGTTCCGCCGACGGCGAGGTGATCGCGCTCGAACAGGCCGACGGGCGCGAGCGCTGGCGCGTCAAGGTTGGCGGCGAAGTGCTGTCTGCGCCGGCCGTCGCCGAGACAGCGGTGGTCGTGCGCACGGTCGACGGTCGCCTGCTCGGGCTCGACCCGGCCACCGGCACCGAACGCTGGCGCGAGGAGCAGCAGATCCCGCGGCTGACACTGCGTGGCTCGGGCAACCCCGTGGTCGCTGGCAACGTGGCGCTGTGCGGCTTCGACAATGGACGCGTGCTCGCGGTCAATTCGGGTGACGGCGAAGTGATCTGGGAGGCTGCCGTGACGCCGCCGCGTGGCCGCACCGAGCTCGAGCGTCTGGTCGACATCGACTCGACTTTGAAGATTTCGGGAGCCGACGTGTTCGTGGTCGGCTACCAGGGCCGCGCCGCGATGCTCGCGATCGATTCCGGCCAGCTCTGGTGGTCGCGCGACCTCTCCAGTTATCGCGGCCTCGATATCGACGACGATTCGGTCTACGTCTCGACGTCCGACGGCGAAGTCGTGAGCCTGCGGCGCCGCACCGGGGTGGAGGTCTGGCGCCAGGACGCGTTCATGCGTCGCGGACTCTCGGCGCCCGCCGCGCTCGGTGGCTTCGTGGCCGTGGCCGATTTCGAGGGCTACGTGCACTGGCTCGACAAGGCCAGCGGCGCGCTGGTCGCGCGCAGCAAGGCCGGAGGCCGGGTCAGCAATCCGCCGCTGGTCGCCGGCGGCCTGCTGCTGACGATCGACGACGACGGTCGCATCACGGCGTTCCGGCCGCAGGAGTCCGCCGTGAACGCGCCGGCCCCGGCGCAGCCCGAAGCCGCTGGCCCGACGCCCGCCGCGTCGCCGCCGGGCACATGAGCGCGCCCGGCGGGCCTCGGTCCATGCTGCCCGTCGTCGCACTCGTCGGCCGCCCCAACGTGGGCAAGTCGACGCTGTTCAACCGGCTCACCGGCACGCGCGACGCGATCGTCGCCGACATGCCCGGCGTCACCCGCGATCGCCAATACGGCTTCGGCCGCCTCGGGCCGGTGCCCTACGTCGTCGTCGACACCGGCGGACTGGTGGAGCATCCCGCCGGCCTCGAAACGCCGATGCGCGCCCAGACCGAGCGCGCCGTCGCCGAGGCGGACCTGCTGATCTTCATCGCCGACGCTCGCGCCGGGCTGACCTCGCAGGATCATTTCGTCGCGCGCGAACTGCGCCGCGCCGGCAAGCCGGTGTTCCTCGCGGTCAACAAGGCCGAGGGCCTCGACACCGCGATGGCCGGCGCCGACTTCCACTCGCTCGGGCTCGGCGAGCCGATCGCGATCGCCTCGGCGCATGGCGACGGCTGCCGCGAAATGATGGATCTCGTGCTCGCGGACTGCGAGCCCGAAGCGCCCTCGGACGCGGTCGAGGAGCGTGCGATCCGCATCGCGATCATCGGCCGGCCGAACGTCGGCAAGTCGACCCTCGTCAATCGCCTGATCGGCGAGGAGCGGGTGATCGCCAGCGAAACGCCGGGTACCACGCGCGACAGCATCTTCGTGCCGTTCTCGCGCGACGATCGTGACTTCGTCCTGATCGACACCGCCGGCATCCGTCGCCGCTCCAAGGTCGACGACGAGGTCGAGCGCGCGAGTGTCGCCAAGACGCTGCAGGCGATCGACAAGGCCCATGTCGTGATCTTCATGGTCGATGCGCACGACGTGATCGGCGAGCAGGATGCGAGCGTGCTCGGTCTCGCGCTGCAGCGCGGCCGCGCGTTGCTGATCGTGATCAACAAGTGGGATGGCGTGCCGCAGGACCAGCGCACCGACATCCAGCGCCAGCTCGAGCTGAAGCTCGACTTCGTGCCCTATGCGCCGCAGCACTTCATCTCGGCGCGCCACGGCACCGGCGTCGGCGAGCTGGTGCAGGCGACGATCCGCGCCTACGACGCTGCGATGCGCGACATTCCGACGCCCCTGCTCTCCAAGGCGCTCGAGCGCGCGGTCCAGCAGCACCAGCCGCCGATGGTGCGCGGCCGGCGCATCAAGCTGCGCTATGCGCACCAGGGCGGGCGCAACCCGCCGCGGATCATCATCCACGGCAACCAGACCAAGGACGTGCCGGAGTCCTACACCCGCTATCTCGCGAACGTGTTCCGCAGGGAGTTCGACCTGTTCGCCTCGCCGGTGGCGGTGGAGTATCGCGGCGGCAAGAATCCCTACGACACCGCGCGCAAGACCGGCCACGAGACGATCAAGAAGAATCGCGCCAAGGCCTCGCGGACACGCGGGCGGCGCGGCTAGGGCGCACCTAGGTTGCGTTAGCCCGCTTTCGACGGCGCCAGGAACAGCGCCGGATCGACCAGCGCGCGATTCAGCGCCACGCCCCAATGCAGGTGCGGCCCGGTCACACGGCCGGTTGCGCCGATCGCGCCGATCAGCTTGCCGGTGCGTATCGACTGCCCGACCTGCACGCCGATCTTGCTGAGGTGGCAGTACATCGTCACCAGCCCCTGGCCGTGATCGATGAAGATCGAGCCGCCATTGAAGAAATAGCTGCCGGTGTCGATCACGCGGCCATCCGCCGGTGCAAGCACCGGAGTGCCCGTCGGCGCGGCGATGTCCATGCCGCTGTGCGGATTGCGCGGCTGCCGGTTGAAAAAGCGCCGTAGGCCGAACGAACTCGAGCGCGGTCCGCCGACTGGCGGCTGCATCCGCAGCGTCGCGGGCGGCGTGTCGGAGAAGGTGGCGAGCGCGGCCCGGATCCGCTTCTGCTCGACCTCGACCCTGGCTGCGTCGGTCGGCGCGAGATCCACCTGGCGCGGCGGAACTTTCAGGTACTGCGACCGGTATTCCTTGCCAGCGATCACGATCGGCCGCGTCTCGCGCAGGCCATCGCGCTCGATCGTGACCAGCGCCTCGCCGGGCGCCTGCGCGAGCGGAATGCCGACGATCGCGCGCAAGTTCGTGCCCTCGCGCAGCACCATCACGCGATTGCCCTCGAAGCGCACCACCGGGGTAGGCGTCGCTGGCCCCGGCAAATCGAGCAGCACCACGCCGCCCGGCACGGCGCTGTGCCGGGGCAGCACCAGCGCTGCGGCGGCCGCGGCGTCGAGGGCCGCGGGGCTCGCGAGGCTGGCGGGAACGCGGACCAACGGCGCGAGCGCGCCGCCGAGTGCCAGCCCCGCCAGCCTGCGGCGCGTGAGCAGGTTCATGGCGCCTCGACCTCCGTTTCGCGTCGCAGCACCGTGGCGTCGAGCACGCCGGCGCCGAGACGCACGCGGATCCGTGCACCGACCTCCACCTGCGCGGCATCGCGCAGCAGCGCGCCGTCGCTGGCGCGCGTGGCGAGCGCGAAGCCCCGGCCGAGCGTCGCCAGCGGGCTCACGGCATGCAGCGCGCGCTGCGCCAACGCCAGGCGCTGGGCGGGCGCCTGCAGCGACAGCGCCATCGCGGTGGCGAGGCGCATCGACAGCCGCGCCTCGCGCAGCCGCAGGTCGCGCACGCGCAGCACCGGCGACTGGCTCGCGAGCCGCGCCGCCAGCCGCTGCAAGCGCGCGTCCTCGTCGGCGAGGCGCAGCCGCAGCAGCGATCCGAGGCGCTGCTCGAGCTCGTCGAGCCGCTGCGCGCCCTGCTGCAGGCGCATGCCCGGATGCAGCCGCGCCAGCCGATGGCGCAGGTTGCGCAGCCGCTCCGATTCGCTGCGCAGCTGCCGCCCGGCGGCGGCATCGAGCCGCTGGCCGATCCGCGCCAGGCGCAGCAGCCATTCGCGCCGGTCCGGCACGACGAGCTCAGCCGCGCCGGAGGGCGTCGGCGCGCGCACGTCGGCGATGAAGTCGGCGATCGTGAAATCGACTTCGTGCCCGATGCCGGTGACGACTGGCATCGGCATCGCGCGGATCGCCCGCGCGATCCGCTCGTCGTTGAACGCGTAGAGGTCCTCGAGCGAGCCGCCGCCGCGCGCGACGATCAACACCTCGCATTCGGCGCGCTGCGCCGCGAGCGCCAGCGCCGCGAGGATCTCGGGTACGGCCGCCGCGCCCTGCACGGCGGTCGGGTAGATCAACACGTCGGCCGCGGGAAAACGGCGACCGAGGATGTGGACGATGTCGCGGATCGCGGCGCCGGTCGGCGAGGTGACGACGCCGATGCGCCGCGGCACCGCCGGCAGCGGGCGCTTCAGTTCGGTGGCGAACAGGCCCTCCGCGGTGAGCTTTTCCTTGAGCTTCTCGAACTCGCGCTTCAGCGCGCCGACCCCGGATTCTTCGAGGTGATCGACGATCAGCTGGTAGTCGCCGCGCGGCTCGTAGAGCCCGACCCGGGCGCGCGCCAGCACCTGCTTGCCCTCGGCCGGGGTGAAGCGCACCGCGAGGTTGCGCTGCCGGAACATCGCGCAGCGCACCTGCGCGTCGCGGTCCTTGAGGGTGAAATACCAGTGTCCGGAGGCCGGACGCGAGAAATTCGACAGTTCCGCCTCGACCCAGACCACCGGCATGCCGTGGTCGAGCAGCATCCGCACCTCGCGATTGAGGCGCCCGACGGTGTAGATGTCGCGGTCGGTTTTGAGCCCGAAACCGGGTGGTCTGGCGGACAAGAGCGCCCTCTGGAGCCGTCCCCGCGGGGCGCGGCGCAGTCGATCGGGGTAAGCGTGGCCACGCACCGCACGGCCTGCTGCAGTTTCCGAGTTTACCGGGTTTCCGGGCCTGCGTAGAATGCGTCGTCCAACCTTCCCTGGACGCTCCCCCGATGCGAATTCTCGAAGAAGCCCTGACCTTCGACGACGTCCTGTTGGTCCCGGCCTACAGCGAAGTCCTGCCGCGCGAGGTCGACCTCTCCACCCAGTTGACCGCCAGCATCCGCCTGAACCTGCCGGTGATGTCGGCCGCGATGGACACGGTCACCGAGGCGCGCCTCGCGATTGCGATCGCCCAGGAAGGCGGCATCGGCATCATCCACAAGAGCATGACCCTCGAGGCCCAGGCGCGAGAAGTCCTGCGCGTCAAGAAATACGAAAGCGGCGTCGTGCTCGATCCGATCACCGTCACGCCCGAGACCACGATCCGCCAGGTCATGGACCTCACGAAGGCGCGCGGCATCTCCGGCGTGCCGGTCGTGGTGGGCAACCAGCTGGTCGGCATCGTCACCAGCCGCGACCTGCGCTTCGAGACTCGCTACGACGCTCCGATCGGCACGGTCATGACCCCGAAGGAGCGCCTCGTCACAGTGCGCGAGAACGCCCCGCGCGACCAGGTGCTCAGCCTGTTCCACAAGCACCGCATCGAAAAGGTGCTGGTCGTCGGCGACGACGGCAGCGAACTCAAGGGCATGATCACCGTCAAGGACATCCAGAAGGCCACCGAGCGCCCGCGCGCCTGCAAGGACGAGAGCGGCCGCCTGCGCTGCGGCGCTGCCGTCGGCACCTCGCCCGACACGCTCGATCGCGTTGCGGCGCTGCGCGAGGCCGGCGTCGACGTCGTCGTCGTCGACACTTCGCACGGCCATTCGCGCGGCGTGCTGAGGATGGTCGAGTCGATCAAGGCGCGCTGGCCGAAGCAGCAGGTGATCGCCGGCAACATCGTCACCGCCGAGGCGGCGCGCGATCTGGTCAAGGCCGGCGCCGACGCGGTCAAGGTCGGCATCGGCCCGGGCTCGATCTGCACCACCCGCATCGTCGCCGGCGTCGGCGTGCCGCAGATTTCCGCGGTCTCGAACGTCGCGCGCGAGATGGCCGAGAAGGGCGTGCCGCTGATCGCCGATGGCGGCATCCGCTATTCGGGCGACCTCGCCAAGGCGCTGGTCGCGGGCGCGCACTCGGTCATGATCGGCGGCATGTTCGCCGGCACCGAGGAATCCCCCGGCGAGGTCGAGCTCTACCAGGGCGCCAGCTACAAGAGCTATCGCGGCATGGGCTCGCTCGGCGCGATGGCCGAGCGCCACGGCTCCAGCGACCGCTATTTCCAGGACACCACCACCGAGCTCGAGAAGCTGGTCCCCGAGGGCATCGAGGGCCGCGTTTCCTACAAGGGCAGCCTGGTCTCGATCCTGCACCAGCTCGCCGGCGGCCTGCGCGCTGCGATGGGCTACACCGGCAGCCAGAACATCGAGGAGATGCGCACCCGGCCGAAGTTCGTACGCATCACCACGGCGGGCGTGCGCGAGTCCCACGTCCACGACGTCACGATCACCAAGGAAGCGCCGAACTACCGCGTTTCATGAGCGCGCCAGCGATGAGCGCCGCCGCCGCGGCGCGCGACATCCACGCGCACCGCGTCCTGATCCTCGACTTCGGTTCCCAGTACACCCAGCTGATCGCGCGTCGGGTGCGCGAGCTCGGGGTGTTTTGCGAGATCCATCCCTGTGATGCCGGCGACGCCGACGTCCGCGCCTTCGGCCCGCGCGCCATCATCCTCTCGGGCGGCCCCGAGTCGGTCACGCAGGCGGGCGCACCGCTCGCGCCGGCCGCAGTCTGGGAGCTCGGCGTGCCGGTGCTCGGCATCTGCTATGGCATGCAGACCATGGCGGCGCAGCTCGGCGGGCGCGTCGAGCCCGGCGACGTGCACGAGTTCGGCTATGCCGAGGTGCGCGCCCGCGGCCATTCGGCGCTCTTGCGCGACATCGAGGATCGCGTCAACGCCGAGGGCCACGGCCTGCTCGACGTCTGGATGAGCCACGGCGACCGCGTCACGCAGCTGCCGCAGGGCTTCAAGACGATCGCCTCGACCGGCGACGTGCCGATCGCCGGCATGGCCGACGAATCGCGCCGCTACTACGCGCTGCAGTTCCACCCCGAAGTCACGCACACCAGGCAGGGCACGCGGATCTACGGGCGTTTCCTGCGCGAGATCGCCGGCTGCGACGCCAGCTGGAACCCCGGCAGCATCATCGACGACGCGATCGCCCGCGTGCGCGCCCAGGTGGGGCAGGGCAGGGTGCTGCTCGGCCTCTCCGGTGGGGTCGATTCCTCGGTCGTCGCCGCACTGCTGCACAAGGCGATCGGCGACCAGCTGGTCTGCGTGTTCGTCGATCATGGCCTGCTGCGCCACCAGGAAGGCGATCAGGTGATGCGGGTGTTCGAGAAGAACCTCGGCGTGCGCGTGATCCGCGTCAACGCCGCCGAGCGCTATTTCCGCGAGCTCGCGGGCGTCACCGACCCCGAGGCCAAGCGCAAGATCATCGGCCGCCTGTTCGTCGAGGTGTTCGACGAAGAAGCCCGCAAGCTCGCTGGCGACGGCACAGACGAGACTGCGCGCGTGCAGTTCCTCGCCCAGGGCACGATATACCCCGACGTGATCGAATCCGCCGGCGGCAATACCGGCAAGGCCCATAAGATCAAGAGCCACCACAACGTCGGCGGCCTGCCGGCGCACATGAAGCTGAAACTCGTCGAGCCGCTGCGCGAGCTGTTCAAGGACGAAGTGCGCCGCATCGGCGTCGAGCTCGGCCTGCCCGCCGAGATGGTGCATCGGCATCCGTTCCCCGGCCCCGGTCTCGGCGTGCGCATCCTCGGCGAAGTCACCCAGGCCGCCGCCGACACGCTGCGCTTCGCCGACCACATCTTCATCGAGGAGCTGCGCAAGTCCGGCTGGTACGACAAGACTTCGCAGGCCTTTGCCGTGTTCCTGCCCGTGAAGTCAGTGGGCGTCACCGGTGACGGCCGCCGCCACGACCCGGTGATCGCGCTGCGCGCGGTCGAGACCATCGACTTCATGACGGCACACTGGGCGCATCTGCCCTACGACCTGCTCGACGTCTGCTCGCGGCGCATCGTCAACGAGGTCAAGGGCGTGTCGCGGGTCGTCTACGACATCTCGGGCAAGCCGCCGGCGACGATCGAGTGGGAGTGAGGGCGCGCGGTGCGATGGTGCGCCGGAACGCTGCGGAATTCAGTAGCGGGATTCCCGGAAAATACAGCAGAAGCGAGCGCGTGGTTTACCAAACGCGACCTTTGCTCACTCATGGTGACTAAAGCTGGATCGTCGTAAACTTGCATCGCTGCGTCGAGCAACACTTTCCAGACTTCCCTCAACTTTGTGGACGGGGAAGTCATTCGCTGCCCGAACGCCTGCTGCGGCAATAGATATTGTCTTTGCCTTTGGCTTGCGATTTCTGCTGGCGACGAATCCGGATTGGCTGACGTGGGTATCGCGCACGGTCTCTCGCGCGAATTCTGGGATTCTGTTTAAGCACGCAGGGCGCACTCCTGCCACCGGCCATCCCGGAGCGGTGGCGCTGATCCATCGCTACGGCTCTGCGCTGAACCTGGACATCGACTTCTACATGATCTTCCTTCAGACGAGGAACTAGGCGAGTGGCTTGCAGCGCGAAATGACTCACCAAGAAGAAAAAACCGGCTTTTCGTTCGACATCGGGTCGCCGCCTGCCTGTTCAAGCTGTGCAGGTCTCGCGAATACACCCTCGAAGCCAGCGATGTGCAGGATCCCCGTCCAGCCGTGGATGCCACAGCAGGGACACCGTGAAAGGCAGGATGGGCAGCGGTAGCTGGAAAGCATGCATCCCCGCGAACATGTTGCCAGTGTGTCTCTCGTGAACCGTTGCCACGAGATCTGACGCCCGTGCCAACGCCAGTGCAGCGGAGTAACCCCCCACGATTGTGGCGATCTGACGCTTCAGTCCGAGCTCCGCCAACGCATCGTCGACGTGGGCCATTTCATCGTCCCGGCGCGATACAAGCACATGCGCCGCAGCGGCATACCGGGCGGGCGTGACCTTGCCCTTCGTCAGTGGGTGGCCAATGCGAACCACCCCCACGTAGCGATCCCGAAACAGCGCCTGCGCGCGTACCTCTGGTCCGATGGCCTTGTCGATCACACCCGTTTCCAGGTCGACGGAACCATCGCGCAGGGGCCCGCTGGTTTTGTCCAACTTATGGAGGAAATGCAACCGTGCGCGGGGGGCTGCCTTGGAAACGCAGGCCAGCAAGCGTGCCCCGAAGTTCTCCACAAATCCCTCACTTGCACGAATCGCGAACGTCCGTTCCAGTTGTTCCAGATCGAGCTTGTCCGCGGGGCGCAGCGTTAATTCGGCTGCATGCACGAGTTGACCGACGGAACCGCGAAGTTCCATTGCCCGGGGCGAGGCGACCAGGCCTCGGCCCGCCCTGACCAGCAGCGGATCGCCGGTCGCCCGCCGCAGTCGAGCTAGTGAGCGACTCATCGCCGAGGGACTGAGCTTCAGGCGTCGCGCAGCGCGCGCAACGCTGCCCTCCTGAAGCAGGACGTCCAGCGTGAAGAGCAGATTCAGGTCTGGCC
>Ga0163144_10004550_pt1 | contig 31164 bp, 25 predicted proteins | sample OliLak19BULKMAT1_FD_123175 | JGI IMG/M metagenome (GOLD analysis project Ga0163144, IMG submission 123175) | Freshwater microbial mat bacterial communities from Lake Vanda, McMurdo Dry Valleys, Antarctica - Oligotrophic Lake LV.19.BULKMAT1 | ecosystem: Environmental > Aquatic > Freshwater >... | reverse complement strand
GAAAAATATCGCAACCCACGCATGGGTGAACGCGCCTTCGAACTGGCCTGGACGCATAGCCAGGTGACGTTGCGCCAGCTCAACGCCTCGGAAGCCGAAGCCCAACTTTACGCCAAACTCGCGGGAGCCCTGATTTACGCCGACCCCGCGCGCCGGGCCAATCCCGGCGTGCTCCGCACCAATCGGCGCGGACAAAACGGCCTTTGGAGCTACGGCATTTCCGGCGACGCCCCCCTCGTTCTGCTACGCGTCAGCGAAAGCAAAAAAATCGATCTCGTCCGGCAACTGGTCCAGGCGCATTCCTATTGGCGGATCAAGGGACTCACCGTCGAACTCGTCATCCTCAACGAAGAGATTTCAGTCTATCGGCAGTCGTTGCACGAGGAAATCACCGGGCTGATCGCGTCGGGCATCGAGGCCCAGATGCTCGACAAACCCGGCGGGATCTTCGTCCGCCGTCTGGAACAGATTCCGCAGGAAGATCGCGTGCTGCTGCAAGCCGTGGCGCGGATCGTCCTCAACGACGAATACGGTTCGCTGGCGGAACAATTGGAGCAGCGCGCGATTCCCGAGCCCATGATGCCGGCGCTGCTTCCCGGCCGTAGTCTTGTCGTGGATACGTCACCTCCCCTTCCGCCCCGCGACCTGATGTTCGCCAACGGCCTGGGCGGCTTCACCCGGGACGGACACGAGTATGTCATCACCCTCGCGCCCGGACAACAGACGCCGGCCCCGTGGGTGAACGTTCTGGCGAATCCGCATTTCGGGACGGTCGTTTCCGAGAGCGGCAGCGCCTACACCTGGCTCGAGAACGCCCACGAGTTCCGGCTGACGCCCTGGAGCAACGACGCCGTTCAGGACACGACAGGCGAAGCCTTTTACCTCCGCGACGAGCAGACGGGGCAGTTCTGGTCGCCAACGCCCGGGCCCGCCCGCGGCGTGACGCCCTATGTGATTCGGCACGGCTTCGGCTACACGGTTTTCGAGCACACGGAGAACGGCATCGTATCCGAACTCTGGATCTACGTCGCGATGGATGCGCCCGTGAAGTTTGCGGTCTTGAAGGTGCGCAACATCTCAGGGCGCCCGCGCCGCCTTTCCGCCACTGGCTACTGGGAGTGGGTGCTCGGCGACCTCCGCCCGAAAACCCTGCTGCACGTGCAGACCGAGGTGGATCTCAAGAGCGGGGCCTTGATCGCGCGCAATCCGTACAACACGGAGTTCGCCGATCGCATTGCCTTCGTGGATGTGAGCGATCCGACCCGCACCTTGACCGGCGATCGCAAGGAATTCCTCGGGCGCAACGGCACGCTCGCGCAACCCGCCGCGCTGCGGCGCGTGCGGCTCTCCGGCAAGGTCGGCGCCGGGCTTGATCCCTGCGCGGCGTTGCAGGTCAGCTTTGATCTGCCCGACGGGCAGGAAAGGGAAACCAGTTTCCGGCTGGGTACGGGCCGTAGTGTCGCCGACGTGCAGAGTCTGATCCACCGCTTCCGCCGGGCCGACGCAAATCGGGGTGCGCTCGAGGGTGTCTGGGCCTTTTGGAACCGGACGCTCGGTGCCATAAATGTGGATACACCCGATCCCGCCGTAAACGTGCTGGCGAATGGCTGGCTGTTGTATCAGACGCTGAGTTGCCGCATCTGGGGCCGCACCGGGTTCTATCAATCCGGGGGAGCCTACGGTTTCCGCGACCAGTTGCAGGACGTCATGGCACTGGTCCACGCCGCACCGTCGCTCACCCGCGAGCACTTGCTTCGCGCCGCCTCCCGCCAGTTCCGGGAAGGCGACGTGCAGCATTGGTGGCATCCACCCGTGGGACGCGGCGTGCGCACCCATTTCTCCGATGACTTCCTCTGGCTGCCGTATGTAACCTGCCGATACGTCGCGTGCGTCGGGGACACCGGTGTGCTTGACGAGAAGATCCACTTTCTCGAAGGCCGGGCGGTAAAGCCGGAAGAGGAAGCGTACTATGATCTGCCGGCCCGCGCCGAGGAATCCGCCAGCCTCTATGAACATTGCGTACGCGCGATCGAACGCGGGTTGAATTTCGGCGTCCACGGGTTGCCCCTGATCGGCTGCGGCGATTGGAACGACGGCATGAACATGATCGGAAAGGAAGGCCGGGGCGAGAGTGTCTGGCTCGCATTCTTTCTCTATGATGTGCTCACTCAGTTCGAGGTGGTCGCGAGAGCCCGAAGCGATGACCCGTTCGCCGATCGGTGCGTGGCCCAGGCGGAACAGTTGCGCAAGAACATCGAGGAGAACGCGTGGGACGGCGAATGGTACCGCCGCGCCTATTTTGACAACGGCGAGCCGCTGGGTTCGAAGAGCAATCCGGAGTGCCAGATCGATTCGCTTCCGCAAAGCTGGTCCGTCATCAGCGGCGCGGGCGATCCGGAGCGTTCACGCCAGGCGATGGAGGCCGTGGAGCGGCGACTCGTTCGCCGCGATGCCGGACTCATCCAGTTGTTTGATCCACCGTTCGACAAATCGTCCCTAAATCCTGGATACATCAAGGGCTATATTCCGGGCGTGCGCGAAAATGGCGGGCAATACACCCACGGCGCAATCTGGACGGTCATGGCCGTGGCCCTCATGGGCGACAACGACCGCGCGTGGGGGCTGTTCGGCTTGATGAATCCCGTCCATCACGGAGCTACGGCGCAGAAAATCGCGACCTATAAGGCGGAACCGTATGTCGTGGCCGCGGATGTTTACGCCGTCCCCCCCCACACCGGCCGGGGCGGTTGGACCTGGTACACGGGCTCGGCGGGCTGGATGTATCGCTTGTTGATCGAAACGTTGCTGGGCGTGAATCTCGAAGGCGACCGGTTGCGGATTGTTTCGCGCCTGCCGACGTCATGGCCGGCCTACAAAATCCACTACCGTTATCGGGAGACGGTGTATCACATTGCGATCAGCCGGATGGACCCCGATACCGGCTCCTCCTGGATCACGCTGGATGGACAGCAGATCGCGGGAGATACGATTCCGCTGACCGACGATCGGCGGGAGCATTTCGTCGAAATGAAAATCACGGCCAAAGCGGTTGCACCCCGGTGACGCGGGAACCGAGGATCAGCTCCGGATGATAGTCCTCCTGCGATCGGAACCTCCTCGCGTCCTTGCCAATTACAGCGAGCTTCGCGAACGCCCCCGGCGGATTTACACACGGTGGATGAATTCGAACCAGACAGCGAGGAAACCCCCGCCCCGCGCCCTTACTCATGAGGGCGCAAAAAAGCCGGGCTTTGCGCCCGGCTGCGAGAGCAGATTAGCTCAGCCAATTACTTGGCAGTGAGCGTTCCGCGCATGATCATATAGTGACCAGGGAACGAGCAGATATAAACGTAGTCGCCAGCGGCCGGAACCTTGAAAGTCGCCTCTCCCTTTTGCTTCGGTCCAAGAACCGGAATAAAGGCGAGGACTTTATCCTTCATCGCTGGCGCGATGTAATCGGTGGCCTTGGCCGTCATCGACGCGGTGGCGAACGCGTTCACGTCAGCTCCCGCCATAAGGAGAACCCAATTGTGACCCATGGCCTCCTTGGGAAGGGAGCCGACATTGGTCAACACGACCTTGATCTCTTCGCCGACCTTCGCGTCGATGGTCTTGATGTTGAATTGCATCTGATCATTCGCCGTGATCTCGATCACGCGGACTTCAGATTTGGCGGGGGCGCTCGCCGATGCCGGTGCGACGGCCGGAGCAGTCGCCGCGGGAGCGGGAGGCGTGGTTGCAGCAACCGTGGAGGGTGCGACGTCTTTCTTCGCACAGCCGACGACAGCAAGCGCAGCAACAAGGGAAACAAGGGTGAGTCGGGAATTCATGGCGCTCCAAACTTGGGATTGGTTTACCTACATGCAAACCCGAACATCATGGGGTTGACGCGGAGGTTTCCCGTGATTTGGGGCGGTCGCCACGTGGGTTCGGCGCGGGTCTCCACTGGGTGCGGGGACCCTGAAACCGGCAACACGCGCTCCGCTAATGCGGTTTACAGCCACGTTAATAAAATCGCTGAGAGAGGCTTGAACGGCCAGGCATCGGCTAAATCTCCTGATTATGGCTTGAAATGCGAAAACGTTCGCCGACTCTGATGACCTTTTGTAGACCGCGCCATCCAGGTGTTTTCCTTTTCGACTGTCCACATGCGTCTTTTCAACTCTCTCGTGACCTCGCTGAAGCGGTCAAGTTTGGCCCCATGGGGTCGTGGCGTAATTGCGCTGGCCGGCGTCGCGCTGCTCTCTGGCTGTGAATGGTGGCGCATGGATGGCCACCAATCGACGATTGCCGTCGAAGGCCAGGTCGCCCGCGAGCAGCTGCATGTCTTCTATGTAACGTGCTGGGTCTCCGGTGTCATTTTCGTATTGGTCGGAGCGGTGCTCGCGTACGCGATGGTGAAATTCCGCGCCCGATCGGATGCTGACGAGCATGCCGAACCGCCATCCCAGAGTCACGGCAACCCGCTCGTTGAGCTGAGCCTCATTGGTGCGTCCGTCCTTTCCCTCGTTATCATCGCCGTTCCCACCCTCAAAGCGATCTGGTCGACCTACGATGTTCCGGAAGCGGAAAAGGGCACGGCGCTCGAAGTCACCGCGGTCGGCTACCAGTGGTGGTTCAAGTTCGAGTACCCGACGGAACTGGCCACGATCAACGCGGATGCCAAGATGCCGCTGGTCACGGGCAACGAGCTGGTGATTCCCGTGGGGCGCGCGATCCGCATCAATTTGCGAACCGTGGATGTGATTCACTCCTTCTGGGTCCCGAAGCTCGCCGGCAAGGTGGATATGATCCCGAACCGTGCGAATCACCTCTGGCTGAGAGCGGATAAACCCGGTTACTTCTGGGGTCAGTGTGCGGAATACTGCGGAGATTCCCACGCGGTCATGCGTTTCCGGGTTATTGCCTTGGAAGAAAAGGAATTTGCGGAGTGGCTGGAACAGCAAACCCAGACGGCGCGCAGCGTCGTCGCACGGGTGGGTGACGAAAACCGTCCGCGGGCGCAGTTCGCCGCGTTGCGCACCTTCCGCCAGAATGAAACGGGCGTGACGGCACAGTTCGACATTAACCCGCTCGAGTCATGGCGGGCGCTGCAAGTCCCCGATGCGCGTACTGAAGATCCCGTGCTGATCGCGAAAGGCCGCGAACTCTTTGGGTCGAAGACCTGTCTCGCCTGCCATTCCATCCGAGGACATGGCGCAGCGGGAATCAGCGGCCCCGATCTCACTCACATCGGATCCCGTTCCACTATTGCCGGAGGGCTGCTGGAAAACAATCGGGAGCAGATGCAGCGCTGGTTGCATAATCCCGGAGTCGTTAAGCCTGGCAACAAGATGGCGAAGGGATACCGGGACAACAACATCACGCTCACGAACGAAGAGGAAGTTGCGCTCGTGGCGTATCTCGAAAGCTTGAAGTGACACTGCTCCCGAACCGTTCCGACCTACCGAGTGTAAACGCTTTCAAGCTTCATCCTGAACGTCGCGGCCGGTTCGCCTCTTCTTAAAACAGATCCTTTGCTCCTTCAGCCCGCCGCGGCGCCTTACTTGAGATTTTGGCCCGTTCGCGGTTCATCCGCCTCCCACTTTTCTAAAACACTCGACTCGATTCCCACACCCATGGACCTGGCCAAACCCGCTTACCTCACAAAAGAGGAGCACGCACCGGCGGCCCAGCCGACGCTTCTCTCCCACCCAAGTTCCAACTACGGACTCATGAGCTGGCTGACCACCGTCGACCACAAAAGGATCGGATTCCTTTACGGCGTGTTCGCCCTGTTCTTCTTCCTCGTGGGAGGCTTTGAGGCCCTGCTGATCCGGGCTCAGCTGATGGTGCCGAACAATGACGTGCTGACTGCGCAGCAGTACAACACGATGTTCACGATGCATGGGACGACGATGATCTTCCTGGCCGTGATGCCGCTGGGATCCGCGTTCTTCAACTTCATCATGCCGCTGCAGATTGGCGCCCGTGACGTTGCGTTCCCCCGCCTCAACGCCTTCTCGCTCTGGACCTTTGTCGCCGGCGCGATCATCCTCAATATCGGATGGTTCCTGCCCGAGGCCACGCACGGTGCACCGAATGCCGGTTGGTATGGTTACGCTCCTCTCACTTCGAAGACCTTCACCCCTCAGCATTCGATCGATTCCTGGATCATGGGCCTGCAGCTCCTCGGAGTCTCTTCGATCGCGGCCTCGCTGAACTTTATGGTCACCATCATCAACATGCGCGCTCCCGGCATGACAATGATGCGCCTGCCGGTGTTCACCTGGATGACGCTCTTCACGTCATTCCTGATCATTCTTTCCTTCCCGGCGATCACGATCGCGCTGGTTTATCTCATGATGGACCGTAATTTCGGCACGGGCTTCTTTGAAGTCTCGCTCGGCGGCATGCCAATCCTTTGGCAGCATTTGTTCTGGGTCTTCGGTCACCCGGAAGTGTACATTTTGATCCTTCCGGCGATGGGAATCATCTCGGAGATCCTCCCCACTTTCTCCCGCAAGCCGCTCTTCGGTTACCCGATTGTGGTGTTCTCCGGCGCAGCCATCGGCTTCCTTGGATTCACCGTGTGGAGCCATCACATGTTCACCACGGGCATGGGCACCGTCGCGACGGCGGCGTTCGCCCTGGCGACGATGGCGATTGCGGTGCCAACCGGCGTTAAAATCTTCAACTGGATCGGAACGTTGTGGGGCGGTCACATCGTGATGCGCACGCCCATGATGTTCGCCTTGGGCTTCGTCTGGATGTTCATGATCGGCGGATTCTCCGGCGTGATGCACGCCGCGGCGCCGGCGGATGCCCAGCAGAATGACTCTTACTTTGTCATCGCACATTTTCATTACGTGCTGATCGGCGGCTCGATCTTCGCCTTACTTGCCGGCATCCATTACTGGTTCCCGCTGATGTTCGGCCGCAAGGTCTCCGAATTCTGGGGCAAGCTGTCGTTCTGGGTCATCTTCGTCGGCTTCAACGTGACTTTCTTCCCGATGCACTTCCTCGGTCTGAACGGGATGCCACGCCGCACGTTCACCTACGATCCGAACCTTGGATGGAACAGCGCCAATTACATCGCGACGATCGGTGCGTTCGTCCTCGGCATTGGAATGTTCATCTACTTCGCAGTAATGGTCTATACCTTCTTTAAGGGCGAGCGCGTAAAGAAGGATGTCTGGGATGGCCGTACGCTGGAGTGGTCGTTGCCGATGCCTCCCCCGGAGTATAACTTCCGCGTGATTCCAACGGTGCACGCTCGTGATGCGTTTTGGTACGAGAAGCATCATAAGGAAGAGGTCGCCAAGGAGAAGGAGTTGCATGCGAAGGAAGAAGACGCCCACGGCGGGATTCACATGCCCTTCGGTTCAATCTGGCCGCTGATCTGCAGCCTCGGTATTCTGATCGGCGCAGTCGGGATTAGCGCCTTCGGGCCCAGTCCCGATCTTTTCATCGGCCCAAAACTCGGGCTGTCCCTTCTTGGCGGCTTCGTCATGTTTATTGGAATTTATTTCTGGGCCCTCGAAGGCAATGAAGGCTATCATCTTCATCTCGATAAAGACGGTAAGCGGATCGAAGAGCCTTCTCCTTCCCAGCACTAAGCTTGTTCACCTTCCTGCCTCCTTTAGCTTCACGCCCTCTCGACTTCACATGAGTAGCCACGCGGCCACCGCCACCATCGACCACCACCACGATCCGAGTACGTCGACGGGTATTCCGAACAAGAAGCTCCTGATGTGGGCCTTCCTCGCCTCGGACTGCATGTTCTTCGGTGCGCTGATCTCGACCCATCTCATCTACCGGCTGCATCCCCCCAGCGGCGGTTTGGATCCGAAGGATATCTTCAGCATCGAGCTCACGTCGTTCTCGACGTTCATCCTGCTGATGTCGTCGCTGATGATGGCCCTGGCGGTCACCGCCATTCAAAAGGGCAACCTCAAGAGCTGCCGCTGGTCACTCCTGATGACGATTTTCTTCGGAATGATCTTCCTCGGGTGTCAGGTGTACGAGTTCGAGCACTTCGTTCACGCGAAGAACATGACACTCTCGAACAGCCTCTTGGGTTCGACCTTCTACACGCTCACGGGAACGCACGGTTGTCACGTCGCCATCGGCGTGCTCTGGCTCTCGCTGATGTATGTGCGCTCCTTCAAAGTCGCCTCCCGGCCGTCTTGGTTCAACGTCCAGTTGCTCCATGCGCTAACTTTGATTGTGGTCCTGCTGCTCTCGTTGAAGGTCACCCTCGGTCTGGTTCATTCCTTGGAAACCGTGACCGGCTTCGGCGCTGCGATCGCTGACTTCTTCTCGCACCAGAGCCTTTACCTCGGCGGCTTCCTCCTCTCGCTCTGGGGACTCTTCTGGTTCGCGCGTCCGCGCGGGACGGTTCAATTCAACGAAGCCCACGCCATCGACGTAGAGTCGATGGGCCTGTACTGGCATTTCGTCGACATCGTCTGGATCGTGATTTTCACCGCCGTCTACCTGCTCGAATACATTTAAAACCACTATGAGCGCGCATTCTGCTGCAGTTCCCCCGCCCGGCCACGGGCCCGAGGCCGGCCACGCTGAGGACAACAAGTTCGAAATCTACGTTCAGATCGCGATGCTCCTTGCGATCATCACCGGTATCGAGATCGCGATTGTCTACTTTCCGTGGGCGAATTGGATCATCATTACCACGCTGGTGGTACTATCGTTGGTGAAGTTCCTCTTCGTTATCTTCTATTTCATGCATTTGCGGTGGGATAAACCCTTCTGTACGATTCTGTTCTTCATTGGCTTGATCATCGCTGGTGGAACCGTGTGGGCTCTGCTCGCAATCTTTAGCGCGGAGGCAAGTCTGCCCCTACCGGTCGCCTGAGGAGGGCTGCAGATCATCCATTTTCAGCGGCCCTTCTGCGGGCCGCTTTTTTTTGCTCATTAAGTAGAGTAGTAGAAGTGCAGTTGAAGCCACAGATTCCACGGATGGGCACAGATGACCAAGGCATTATAAATGACAGTCCCTTGACCTTGCGGGTGAATGGCGGCCAAGTGCCTCTCCCTTGGTAATCCTCTGAATCCGTGCCCATCGGTGTAATCTGCGGTTAAAATAAACTGCTGAATTTAGGATTAAACTTTCTGCGCGCCATGCCGTCGCAACATAAATAACTCTTCTGATAAGCAATCGGCCGTTGATTTAGTTCACATCAAGGAGCACCGATGTTGTACCCCCGTTGACTCCGTAAACGGTCCTTACCACGGTCTGGTTCTCCCTTTCATGGTTAGCCCTAACACCCCCGAAACAACGGGAGGCGCCGAGAAGTCTGGCGCCCCCCTCTCCATTCACGATGTCGTCATCCGGCTGGCCGGAAATTCCCAAGACGGCATTCAGTCCATCGGAGGCTTCCTTGCGAGGCTGGCCGGTCGGAGCGACCAGGACGTCATGACCTACATGACGATTCCGTCGACGATCTCCGGCGGACCGTCGATCTTCCAGGTTCGCATGGGCACGGGAGACATTCTCTCGGCCGGCGACCGGGCCGACATGCTCGTGGTGTTTTACCAGCACAGCTACGAGGCTCACATCAATTCACTGCGTCCCGGCGGCGTGCTCATCTACGATGCCGACCACGTGAAGATCCCGGAAGGGGATAACCGCTTCACGAATGTCGGTGTGCCCATCACCTCGGCCACCGTTGAAGCGGTGGGCGGGACGTCGAAGGACAAGGGCAAAAACATTTACGTGCTGGGGCTGATCGCGCGGATCTTCGATCTCGATGTAGCGCGCTTGAGCGCCCTCATCAAAGAGCGGTTCGGCGGGAAGAGCGAAGACATCGTGCGCAACGCCATGCTGGCGTTCGACGCTGGATACGCGTGGCCGCAGAACAACCTCGCCGATCTGTTCTACCGTTTCGAAGCGGCGGACCGGGCCGGTGCGACAGCCGTTTCCGCCCGGCCTCAGGTCACGCTCGATGGCAACAGTGCGATGGCCTATGGCCTGATCGCGGCGGGCGTTCGTCACGGCGCCGGTTATCCCATCACTCCCTGGTCATCGATCATGGAGACGCTCCGCGCGGAGTTTCCCAAATACAAGGGGCTCTTCGTGCAATGCGAAGACGAAATCTCTGCAATTTCCACCGCGCTGGGATTTTCCTACACCGGCCGGCTCGCGGTCACCGGCAGCGCGGGTCCCGGGCTTTCCTTGAAGATGGAAGCTCTCGGCTGGGCCGTTATGGCTGAAATGCCCCTGATTGTGATCAACGTGCAACGCGGCGGGCCTTCGACCGGCATGCCGACCAATGTCGAGCAAAGCGATCTTCTCCAAGCGATCTACGGCAGTCATGGCGACACTCCGCGCGTGGTCCTGGCGCCGAAGAACGTCGAAGATTGCTTCTACATCGCAATCGAAGCCGCCCGCATCGCGCGCGAGTACTCGACGCCTGTCCTCATTCTCACCGATCAAGGACTGTCGTCCCGCATCGAAGCCTTCGATGAACCCGACCTCGCGTCTTTGATGGTCGATCCGTCCCCTGACCTCTCCGAACGTCCCGCCGACTTCAAACCCTATCCCCTCGACCGCATCACGCATCATGCGCCCGCCGGTTCGCGGCTCGCTTCGGGAAAATACCCGGTCGTCACCGGCCTCGAACATGACGAAATGGGGCACCCCTCCGGCAGTTCCAAAATGCACCAGGACATGACGGTGAAACGTCGCGACAAGATCAAAGCCCTTGGTGCCTCCCTTCCCGCCCCTGAACTCAAGGGCGACGAAGCAGGAGATGTTTTGATTGTGACTTGGGGCTCGAACTGGGGCCCGGGTCGCGAGGCGCTCACTCGAATCCGCGCCACCGAAGTCAAAGCCGGCCACCTGCACATCCGGCACTTGCACCCGCTGCCAAACGGGCTCGAAGCGACGTTCTCACGGTATAAGAAAGTCGTCGTGGCCGAGCTCAATGACCAAGGCCTTTACGGGTTTGGGCAATTCACCATGATGCTCCGCGCCCGCTACGCCATGCCTCATATCGTGAGCGTAACCAAGACCGATGGCTTAACCTTCAAGGTCTCCGAGATAGTGGCCGGGGTCGGCAAACACCTCGAGAACACGCTCCTCGAAGCCAGCACGGGCATCGCTTTGCAGAGCGCCTTGGCTCGCCCCTAACAGCCCGCCCGGTCGCCACGATCAAACCACCGCACCAATCAGTACCCAGCCCCGCGGTCTCTTTTCACTCTTAGTCCCTCGCTCCTCATGTCCACTCTCGCTCCCCCGATTCCTGCTCCAGCCCCAACCCCAGCGCCGGCGGCACAGCTCAACAAAAAGCTCCTCACCGCTGACCACCCGACGTGGTGCCCCGGCTGCGGCGACTTCGCCGTCCTCGCCTCATTCTATCGCGTACTCGAAAAGCTCCAGTACCCGCACGAGAAAATTGTCACGTTTGCCGGCATTGGTTGTTCCTCCCGCTTCCCGTATTTCGTCAACACCCACGGTGGCCATTTCATTCATGGCCGGGCACTCCCCTTCGCCGCGGGCATCAGCTTGGGCGGCGACGATCTGCACGTGTTCGTCTTCGGTGGCGATGGCGATGGCTTCTCCATCGGCGGTAACCACTTGGTCCACACCGCACGCAAGAATGTCCGTCTCACCTACGTGATCATGGACAATTCGGTTTACGGTCTGACCAAGAAGCAAACCTCCCCGACTTCGCCCCTCGGCTTCAAATCGAAGACCGATCCCACGGGAGCGATCGATCAACCGATCAATCCGATGCGTACGCTCCTTAACACCGGAGCGACATTTGTGGCCCGCAGTCATGCCACGCAGGTGAATCACATGGTCGAGATGATGCTTCGCGCCGCCAAGCACGACGGATTTTCGGTCGTCGAGATCCTCTCCGAATGCGTCGAGTTCTACGAAGGCGCATTCGACGCCGCCATCCCGCGCAAGGGCGGCACCTGGACCCTCATCGACGAGAAGAAAAACGACGGCTCGCCGGAAGACGCGCAGCGTCACGATGTCACCGACGAGGTCTCAGCCTTCAAACTCGCCCAGCAGTCCTGGCCCGGCGCTTTTGGCGTCTTCTACGAAAACAAAACCCGCAAGACAAAGAACGTGCTCGAAGCCGAACTCGTCACCAAGGCTCGCGAGCGCACGAAAAACGCTTCCGACTTGGCGCTCCTTCAGTCCACGTTCGCCAAGCTGCGCTAAGCAGGCGTCAACAACCTGCCAGATCGAAGAGTCAGACGCCGCGCCGTCTGACTCCATTTTTTTGGTGGGGAAATGCCGGCGAACCGAGCCATCCCGGCGGTATTGGTTGGTGCCGCACCAAGAGGTCCCGCCTCCTCGAAGAGGTTCCGCGCCTCCTCAAAGCATCGAACGCTAATTGCTCCGACCTTCCTGCGATTTCGGTCAACCCGCGCGATACCCCAACAAACGCGCCGGCAAAAACAAGACGGCTTTGAATAAGGCGAGAACGGCTGCCACAAGCGCCCCTACGACCCGAAACGGGATCGATAGTAACCAGAGGACGGGCCAGAGCAACAGGACGAGGAACGCCAGCGGCCAGCAAATGATCAGGAGGAGCGTCCAGAGTATAAGGGTGAGTAGCGTTTTCATTCTAGAAAATGCAGTTGAAGCCACAGATTCCACAGATGAGCACAGATTATCAGGGCATTATAAATTACAGTCCCTTCACCTTGCGGGTGAATTGCGGCTAGGTGCCTCTCCCTTAGTACTCCTCTGTAGGTCTGTATCCGTGCTCATCTGTGTAATCTGTGGTTAAAATCAACTGCTGAATTTAGGTTCATGGGTGCAGGGATAGGCACGGGAACCTCTTTGAGGACAACCCACCAAGCCCCGGAAAGTTTCACGTCTTTGCGGAAATAATCCTTCCGGGGCGGTCGCCGCGGGTTACTGCTTCGACTCACGCAAGATCCAAAAGACGTCCGACGGAAATCGCCGGCATCCACATTCCCGACGTTAACGCTCCCACCAGACTCTCAACCGCGTTGACACTCTTTCCGTCCCGCCCGCAACGCCCGCAACCAACCTCCGCAAAAAAACCTGCGCTCAGCGCAGGGTTTGAGTCTCTTCGGCCAGGGCGCCGGATGCGCCTCAGCTCGTCTGGGCGAACATCTGCTTGAAACCTTCGGCGGTCTCGCGGGGATCTTCTTTCACCCGCATCCACCAGCGACCGTCTTTCTTGGTCAGGGACTCGATCTCCATGTCCCCTTCGCCCTGTAGCACCATCTGAAAATGAATTTCAGCGTTGTCCGCATCTGGGGTTCGAACAAACACGATCGTCGTCTTCGCCTGGCTCAACATCTCGAAAAGCTGCGGATTGCCGACCATCAGTACCCGATTGAGCCCGGTGAAAACCTCCTGGGGCGACATCGTCTCGCGCGCCTTGCCGACGGTGCGGCCAAAGAATGCGGCCACGATTTCCTGCACTTCTTTCACCTTGTGGCCCTGCGCTCCGACGAAAACAGGCAAAACCGCTTTCTTCAAATCTTCCAGATCGCTGGGAAGAATCTCAGCCGTCACCTTGGCGAAATCCTTTTTGACGAAAGCTGACCAGTAACGCTGAAACGTGTCCTCGATCGGCTGGGTGTTGGCCGCGAACGACACGGAGGTGAACGCGAGGGCAAGGATAAGGGCAAGGGCTTGCTTCATGGTTTGGGGAAAGAACGGAAATGTATGGGTTCAGGCAAGCGCACAAGCCCCCAATCACTCCGATTCTCAAACTCAAACGCTCCAAAGACGTGCGAACTTCGAAAGGCGTGGCGTCCTTCTCCTTGCCCCAGGAAACGTGCGCTTTCCCGCCGCTTTGTGCGCCTAACTCGATCCGCGGCCGCTAAATTCCGCCCTTCAACCTTACAGTTCTGTAATCTTCCAGAAAGCCGCCTGATAGAAGCGTGTGGCATCTTCGTCGCCATCGCTAACCAATCCATGAAAACGAATACCTCTCCTCTCTTTAACCGCCGACAGGCCCTCTGGGCTGCAAGCGCTCTCGCCCTCGCAGGGGCATTTGCGGTCGGCGCGCAATCTCAACAGTCCGCCGACCAACCCGCGGTCGCAATCAAGCGTGACGCCGATCCCGTTCATCGTGGCATGATGGAACTCGGCAGCTTCTCCCACGTGGTGAAGAACGTCGTGCCGAGTGTCGTGAAGATCACCACCACCACCAAAGCCCGACGAGCCGCCGCCAACACTCAGTTCCCGGGCCTAGACAATCCTGCTTTCCGGCAGTTCTTCGGCGGTCGCGTTCCGGAGATTCAGGCGCCGCCCAGCAGCGGGCTCGGCTCCGGCGTCATCATTAGCGCCAACGGCTATATCGCCACCAATAATCATGTGATCGCGGGCGCCGACGAAGTGCTCGTCGCCCTCGATGACGGGCGCGAACTCAAGGCCAGGGTCGTCGGGCGCGATCCTCAGACTGACATCGCCGTGATCAAAGTGGACGCCACGGACCTTCCCGCCATCACCTTTGCCGACAGCAGCCAAATCGAGGTGGGAGATCGCGTCCTCGCCATTGGCAATCCCTTCGGTATTGGCCAAACGGTTACAACCGGGATCGTCAGCGCCAAGAGCCGCCGCCCTGGCCTGGGCCTCGATTATGAGGACTTCGTACAAACCGATGCCGCGATCAATCCCGGCAACTCCGGTGGCGCGCTGGTCGATATCAAAGGACGGCTCGTCGGCATCAATACCGCGATCCTCAGTCGCAGCGGCGGTTTCCAAGGCGTCGGCCTCGCCATTCCGGCCAATCTCGTCAGTCAAGTTGCCGATGGGCTCGTAAAACACGGCAAAGTGGTCCGCGGCTTTCTCGGCATCGGCACGCAGGACATCACCGCGGCACTCGCGGAGTCACTCGAGCTCAAGACCCGTAAGGGCGCCTTGGTCTCCGAAGTGCAACCCGATAGCCCTGCAGCGAAAGCTGGGCTCAAGAACGGTGACGTGATCGCCTCGGTCAACGGCATCGCCATTCCAGACTCGCAAACGCTCTCCCTTACCGTCGGCGGAATCGCGCCTGGTACGGAACTGGACCTCGAAGTGATCCGCGCCGGCCAGGTCGAGCGGATCACCGCGACCGCGGCGGCCCGTCCCGCAGGCCGCGGAACGCGCGGACTCGCCGAGGACGATCTGCACGCCGGTATGCCTGACGAAGGGGTGCTCAACGGCGTCGCCGTCGACGAGATCACGCCGCAAGTCCGGTCGCAGTTTAATCTTCCCGCCCAACTCAAGGGTGCGGTGATTAGCAACGTGGCCCCCGACTCGGCCGCGGCCCGCGCCGGACTTCGCGCCGGTGACGTCATCCTTGAGATCAATCGCAAACCGGTACGCTCGGTCCAGGACGCAGTCGACCTGAGCACGAACGCCGACAGCAAAAAGACGCTCGTCCGGGTCTACTCCCGCGGCAGCCAGATGTTCGTGGTCGTCGACGAATCCAACGCCGATCGCGCCGGTTAAATCAATTCAGCAGCAGGAATAGGCTCAGGTGCAGTTGTTGACATACGCCAGCCCCGGCCTCTCAGGAGGCCGGGGCTTTTTCTTCCCGGCTGCGCGCCGGCCACCGCGCCGGAGCTTGCTCCGCTCCGAAGACAAGCTCGCCTCCGCCCTCACTGCCGCGACACGCTCTCGCCCTTTCCGGAATCATTGTTGAACTTGAAAACCTATGCGCGTCCTCGTCGTCGAAGATGATGCCAAAATCGCCTCGTTTGTCGTGCGCGGTCTCAAGCAGGCCGGCTATGCGGTCGACCACGCCCCCGACGGCGAGACCGGCCTGGCCCTCGCCGATTCAACCGACTACGATGCTTTGATTGTCGATGTCATGCTGCCGCAGTTGGACGGCATCAGCCTGGTGAAACGCCTCCGCGCCGCGCGGCGTCCCCTGCCTATTTTGTTTCTGAGCGCGCGCAGCTCCGTCGATGATCGCATTCGCGGGCTCCAGGCTGGCGGCGACGATTATCTGACCAAGCCCTTCGCGTTCTCCGAACTGCTCGCCCGCATTCAAGCCTTGATCCGCCGCGCCACGTCGTCCCCCGAAGCCACCCGGCTGACGGCGGGCGACGTCACACTCGATCTCGTCTCCCGCGAAGTCACCTGCGCTGGCCAGCGGGTTGACTTGCAGCCGCGGGAATTTTCGCTGCTCGCGTTTCTGCTCCGACATACCGGGCGGCCGGTGAGCAAGACGATGATCATGGAGCATGTCTGGGATTACAGTTTCGACCCTCAAACCAACGTGGTCGACGTGGTCATGTCGCGGTTACGCGCCAAGATCGATCCCGATCACCAACGCATCGAAACGGTGCGTGGCGTAGGCTATATTTTCCGCCCGCATGTTTGAGCGCTTGCGCCAATCCCTCGCGCTGCGACTCGCGGTGCAATATGCGCTGGTCTTCGCCCTCGGCGCCGCGCTGCTCTTCGGCGCGCTGTATTGGCTGCTGGCCGCCGCGCTCGAGCAGCGTGAACGCGCGGTGCTGGAACGTCAGACCCTCGAGCTCGGCACCGCCTTCGAGCGCGCCGGTGCCGCCGGACTCATTGCCCGCGTGCGCAACGATCCTTCACCGGAGATGAGCGCGCTCTTCGTGCGCTTGCTCACGCCCAACAACACCTCGGTCTTCGACAAGTTTCCCAGCAACTGGATTGAAACGGAAGTGAAGCGCATTCCGATGGGCGCTTTCGAACTGCGCCAGGAAATTCAGACCGTCCGCGTTCCGCAAAACGCGTTGCGCGACTACACGATCGCGTCGCGCCAATGGGCCAACGGCTGGGTGCTGCAGGTCGGCCGGCTGCTGGACAGCCGGGCCGTATTGCTGGAACCACTACGTCGCACGTTTATCGGCATCTCGGCGGGCGCGTTGTTTCTCTCCGTCACCGTGGGCACGGTGCTCGCGTGGCGGGCCACGCGTCCCTTGCGAGCGTTGTCCGATACCGTCCGCCGCATTATCGAGACGGGCGATCTGTCCGCGCGCGTGCCAGGGCCGGACGGCACCGGCGAACTCGCCGTTTTGGTCCGCCAGCTCAACACCCTGCTCGACCGAAACGCCACCCACGTGCGCGTGCTCCGCGAAACGCTCGACAACCTCGCTCATGATTTGCGCACGCCGCTGACGCGACTGCGCGGCACCGCTGAACTCGCCTTGCACGATGGCGGGGATCCGACCGAAGCGCGCGCCGCGCTGGGCGATTGCGTCGATGAGTCCGACCGCGTGCTGCATCTGCTCGAAGCATTGCTCGACATCGCGGCCGCCGAGGCCGGCGCGCTGAAACTGAACCGCGATCGCATCGACCTGCGTTCGCTCACGGAACGCGCCATTGATCTCTATCGGGAAATCGCCGAGGAAAAAGCCATTACCATAACGCTCGACCAGCCCGAGCCGGTCGAAGCCGATGCGGACGCCATTCGCCTCGGGCAGGCGGTCAATAACCTCCTGGATAACGCCCTAAAGTACACGCCCGCCGGCGGGCACGTGACCCTCGCCACGCGGATTGAAGGCTCATTCGCGTTGATCACGGTTTCCGACTCCGGTCCCGGCGTTCCCCCGACGGAACGTGAGGCGGTTTTTCGCCGGCTCTATCGGGGTGATGCGAGCCGCTCGCAACGCGGACTCGGCTTGGGCCTGAGCATGGTCAAAGCGATCGTGGAAGCGCATGGCGGCACCGTTACACTCGACGATGCGCCAACGGGGGGCGCCCGCTTCACAGTATGTTTGCCGCGCTGGTTTGGCATCCAACCGTGAACGCGTTTTTTAAGAGAATCATCGGGAAGGAAGGAACCGGCGCACCCGGAGTTGCGTCAGAACTCCCGACGCGGCGATTTGACTCAATGGAGATGCTCGGGTTGCGTCCTCATACACACCTAAATGGCTGATTTCCTCACTGACAAACCGTCTAATCTTCAGCGCGCCTATCTTGTCGGCGTGCAAACGCCCGAAATGAAGACAGGCGAAGCCGCGGAGCTGCTGGGCGAGTTGAAGGAGTTGGTCGAAAACCTGCGGATCACCGTCACCCACTCGGAACTGGTCAACCTGCGGCGTCCGACACCCTCGTTGTTCCTTGGCAGTGGCAAAGCCGAGGAGATCATCTTGGCCGCGAAAGCCGATAGTGCGGATGTCATCGTATTTGACGAAGCGCTCTCGCCCGCGCAGCAGCGCAATTGGGAGGAGCTCTCTGGAATCGCCGTGATTGATCGCCAGGAAGTCATTCTAGAAATCTTCGCCGATCGCGCTCAAACCCGTGAAGCCATGCTCCAGGTCGCGCTGGCCCGCATGGAATACTCCCTCCCTCGCCTCACCCGGGCATGGACCCATTTGTCGCGGCAACGCGGCAAGGGCTCCATGGGCGGCGAAGGTGAAACCCAGCTTGAACAGGATCGCCGAATCGTTCGCGACCGCATCACGCACCTGAAACAGGAACTCAAGAACGTCGTCCAACAGCGCGATGTTCAGCGCCGCAAACGGCAGCGCGTTCCCATTCCCACCTGCGCGATCGTCGGCTACACTAACGCCGGCAAATCGACATTGCTCAACTCGCTGACCGGCTCCGAGGTGCTCGCAGCCGACAAGCTGTTTGCCACCCTCGATCCCACCACCCGCCAGCTTTCGCTGCGGGGCAATCACAAGCTACTCGTTACCGATACGGTCGGTTTCATCCGCCGCCTACCGCACGGGTTGGTTGAAGCCTTCAAGGCGACGCTTGAAGAGGTGATCGTGGCTGATTTCCTCGTGCACGTCATCGACGTGACCAGCCCTAACTTTGAGGAACACCATCGAACGACGCTATCCGTACTGGAGGAATTGGGCGCTTCGGACCAAACCATGGTCACCGTGTTTAACAAGGTGGATGCAGCCACACCCGAGATGATCCAGCGCGCTCGGCGCTTGGAGCCTGAAGCGCTTTACGTGAGTGCGATTACCCGCGCCGGACTCGACTCGCTGGAGGCGCGTTGCCTTGAACTCATCGCGGAAGCACATGCGACCACGGAGCTGTTGGTCCCACACGAACGTTACGACGTGATCGCGCGCCTGCATCAAGTCGGTCATATTCAAAGTGAAGAGCAGGAAGACGGATCAGTCCGTCTTCATGGCCGCTTCCCGCCTGCTCAAGCCGCTTATTTCGCCCCGTTTATGGTGAAAAAGCAGACCGCCTCCGTCTAAAACGCGGACGGATTCGTCGTCTCAATCACGGTTTTTCCTGCGAACAAACGGGCGGGACGAAAGCATTGGGGCGTAGTCCGTTTTCAGCGGACCACGATCATACCCCGGGGCTGCGAGTGGGACCCCACATCCGCAACTCTCGACCAGCGCCCAGGGACTCCCCACGCCGCTCAGTCACTCACCCCGCGCTCAGCGCCGCCCGCACCTGCCGAATATCCGCTTCGACGTCGAGCCGGTTACAGTTCATCGCCTGCCCCAACGGCTCGCCGGCGGGAGAGACGATCGGCCGATAGTCGAGCTGCTGCAGAGCCGCGAGTTTCCAAAAACAGCCGTGCAAATAAGAGCGATTGAAGAGCTCCACCACCCGCGTGCCAGGCTGACAAAACACGAGATTCGCCAGTCCAGCTCCGTGCGGTGCCACAACAACTTTCGCATGCAGAAACGCATTGATCTGCTCCGGCCAAGTGAGCTCTTCCAAGCGCACTTTCACGAACCCGGACTTCTCCAGCTCCGCCCATAACTCCGGCTCGTTGGTCACCCTCCGCCGCCGCGCTCGTTCGCGCGTCAGATAGATCCGTTCCCCGAAGGCGGACTCGTTCGCGTGAAACACCGAGGCAAACTCCGCAATCCGATCCAGCGCCTGCCGCGCCGGCTGAACCACCGTTCCCACCATACTTGGTACTACCAGCTCTTCGCATTGAAAATGAGTGCCACGCCCAGCCGGCAAAACCGTTCCGCCGACCCATCCACGGTGCTCGAGCGCCAGGCGACTAAAGGGCTGCGATGCGTGAGCGATCAGGGTTTCCGCCGCGTCGCGCGGCAGCGCGAGCAGTCGCGGCAGTTCGTCAAGCAGCCAATGGCCATAACCCGAGGCAAGGGTCGTCGCAATCACGGCCGTCGAGCCGGCAACGAACTGCGGCGGCAGGATTTTTCCATCGGTGAGCAGCCAGTGCTCCGCAAAGGGTTTTCCAAAATCCAGCGATACATCGCGAGCGAGGCTTTTTCCATCCGGCGCAAGCACGCTACCTGTGCCAAAAACCCGCCCGCCAGGCAGACGCGCAATAAACTGCGGAGCGATCTCCGCCTTCATCTCCGGCTGCCAAAATGTCCGCACCTCTTCGGTCGCATGTGCCGGCAGTACGTACTCCATTGTCGTGGCCGGGGATTGGATTTTGAGCGCACCGCCGAATCGCGCCACGACACTCGCCAGCGTTTCACAGCGTTCCGGAGGGGGCAGAAAACAACGCGTCATCACAAGGGCCCTCCCGTTTGGTAGACTCGATGGATGGTTTCAAGCTGCGTTCAGAATCGACCAAACCCGAAAAGAGGAGGGCGATTGAAATTGTTTTCATTCGTTACGCTCCGATTCCTGAACGCCACGTGCATCCCGCCCGCTCTGAAGCTTTGACCTTCCGCCCTCTTACGCTTTCAGCGGTGCTTTCACCGAGGTTTTCATCAGCAGGACTTTGTCCACCCGATGGCGATCCATGTCGACGACCTCAAATCGCCAGCCGCTCCAATCGAATTTCTCGCCCGCACTCGGGATGTGACCAAACTGGTCCAGCACAAACCCGCCCAACGTTTCGAAATCGTTGTCTCCTTCCCCCGGCAGCGAGCCGAAGTCGAACCGCTTCTTTAGCTCCTCAATGTCCATCGCACCATCGACCAGCCAGGAGCCGTCCTCCCGCACCACCGCGTCAGGTGAGCGACGGTCTCCCGGTTCGGGAAGATCACCGACAATCGCTTCCATCACGTCGATGAGCGATACGACGCCTTGGACACTGCCATATTCATCGGTCACAAGCGCGATGTGTTTCCCCGTCTTCTTAAAGGCTTCAAGCAGTTGCACAATCGTCACTGAACGCGGCACGAACAACGGTTTGGTCAGGTGATCGCGCAACTTGCTGGGGACACCGATCGCTGAATTTGCCCACAGCGCCTTGACGGACACCATCCCGACGACGTTGTCGCGGTTACCATCGTAAACCGGAAACTGCGAATGGCCGCTGGCAACGATTCGGCGCCAGTTCGTCTCGTCGGAGTCCGCCACATTCAAGAACACAATCTTGCTCCGCCGCGTCATGATCTCGGTCACCGGACGCTCATCCAGCCGCAAAACACCTTCGACCATCTGCCGCTCTCCCTTGTGAAAAACGCCCGCCGCCGCACCCTGCTCAATGAGATGCGAGATCTCTTCTTCCGAAGGTGGCGCGTCCACTTCCTTGCCCAGCCCCAGAATTTTCAGCACGAACTCGGTCGAAGTCATCAGCACCCACACGAACGGAGAAGCGAGTCGCGACAACGCGTTCATCGGGCCGGCCACCCACATCGCTTTCCGCTCGGGATTGTTGAGCCCGATGCGCTTTGGCACCAATTCGCCGATGATGAGCGACGCATACGTGATTGCTCCGACCACGATGACGATGCCCAGCGCCCCGCTGTACGGCTCAAGCACCGGCACTTGAGCGATCCACGCCGCGACTTTCCCGGAAATCCTGGCGCCACCGAAGGCACCCGCAAGAATGCCGACGAGCGTAATTCCGATCTGCACCGTGGACAAAAACCGGCTCGGCTCCTGGGCCAACGCGAGTGCCTTGGCCGCCCCGGGCACACCGTCGTCCGCATGCTTCTGTAATCGCGCCTTCCGCGATGACACCACCGAGATCTCCGCCATCGCAAACACCCCATTCGCTAGCAGCAGGCAAAACACAATGGCGATCTCGAGCACAATATTGTTCATGAAGTAGAAAAGAAGTGAAGTCCAGAGGGTGTAACCCGCTGTCCGTGAAACGACGAAGCCTCATTCGGCCGGCGATTTAAGTCAACGTGGGCCTATCGCCAATTGGGCAAGTCTGCCACCACTGCGGTTTTCCATGTTGCCCGCCTGAATAAGGTTCGGGCTCACGACACCTGGCACTTCGGAACGAACCACCGTCTCCGTGAACAACGGCGCGTCTGCTCTTGGGACCGACGACTCCTCCGTTCGTAGCCGAAAGCACCCGAAGTCTATCGGCCCAACACGTGACGGAGCGCCGACTCGAGCGTGCGCTCGCGCCAGACGTAGCCCGCCGCTTCCAACCGCGACGGAACCGCGCGGGTGCTCACCAACAAGGTTTCTTCCGCCATCCGGCCGAAGATCACTTTGAGCACCGCCGCCGGCAACGGCATCACCGCCGGCCGACGCAACACCCGCGCCAACGTTGCAGTGAACTCCACGTTGGTCACCGGCTCCGGCGCCACCGCATTGTACGCTCCCTGCCAGATCCGATTGGCAATCGCGTGCAGATACATCGCCGCCAAATCATCCGGCGCGATCCAGCTCATCCATTGCTGCCCACTGCCCAATCGGCCCGCCACGCCCGCCTTGAAGGCCGGCAACATCTTCGCCAGCGCCCCACCCGCCGGCGTTAAAACCACGCCCGTCCGCAAGCACACGCGCCGCACCCCCAGCGCTTCGACCGCTGCGACTTCCCGCTCCCAGGCCTCACAGACGTCGGCAAGGAATCCAGGACCGCGAACCGCGTCTTCTCCCACTCGTCGGTCCCCCGCGTCGCCATAAAACCCCACCGCCGACGCACTCACCAACACCTTCGGCCGATCGTTCCGGGCCGCAATCGCCGCCACCAGCGTCCGCGTGCCGTCGACGCGGCTCTTCATAATCCTCGTTCGCCGCTCCTCCGTCCAGCGTCCACCCGCCACGTTTTCTCCGGCCAGATGCACCACCGCATCCACTCCCGCCAGCGCCGCCGGATCCAGTTCTCCTTTCACCGGATCCCAGCGAAACTCCTCCCGTACGCGCACCGCCCCGCGCACCAGCCGCCGCACCGTGTGCCCCTGCGTCTGTAACAGGGAAACCAATACCTGCCCAACCACGCCCGAGGCCCCCGAAACGAGCACGCACTTCGCCGGTCCTCCCACCGAGCTTTCGAGGTCCGCCTTCGTCACCGCGTGCCGATACGTAAACATCCGCTCGAGCTGCCGCCGCGTAAACGCACCGCCACCCATCCGCCCCAGCGCTCCGAAGGGGAGCCGATAGTGAATTTCATCGGTCAACACGCACGCGTTCTCCCCCGCCGGCTCGATCAAATGAAGGTGCTCCCACTTCGCAAACGGCCCACTCATCAGCACGTCGCGAAACTGCCGGCCTTCCCTATAATCCCGATGGACAATCTCCCACCGCGACCACACCGGCCCCATTTTTGTCCGCAAAGAAACCCGTGCTCCATCGCGAATGCCACCCGTGTGCGCCGTCATTTCCACGCGTTCCCACGGCGGACACAGCCGGCCAAACGCACCCGGCCGTTCATGCCACGCAAACACCTCCGCCGCCGGCCGCTCGATCCGAACCGAGCGTCGAAATATTTCATCCGCCATGACGCTTCCCTCCTCTCCGGTTGCAATAAATATCCGGTCGTCCGCATGCGACGCCGGGCTTCGCTGGAGAGTCTGATTGATTTCGCATCGTGGGAACCATATCGAGTTTCAAAGAGAGAGCGCCAACCATCCGTCAGCCGGCACCGGCGCTTCCTGCACCCGCCATTCACCGGCCTCCGTCATCACCAGCCGATCCGGCTCCAACTGCGCCACGGCCCGGGCCAGCTCACTCGCAAGCGCCTGCGTATTGCCGGGCGCGTCGAGCTCAATAGTGTGAACGCTTCGACCGGGCGCCCGCTGCCCGTCACGAAAGTGACGCATCGCCGCCAGGAACATCGCCATGCGCGGCTTGCTGGTCCACACGTGCCCGGATTCCTCCGCGACCTCCGCCATCCAGAGCGCATCGCACGCCGGATCGAAGTCATCGAAAACCGCCGCGTCGGCATCAAGTTGATCGCCGGGCACCAGCACGAGCGTGCGGACGCGCATCTCTACGCCCCGGGCCCGGTCACCTCCGCCGGAGCACGCTTGGTGTGAATTCGACATTTGGATACGTTACGTGCGCCCGGATGCTCCCACCCCGCGCTCTATTGCGCACCCTTGGACGCATTGAAATCGGTCGCTGCCCCGATCCCGGCCCAGGCGTCGAGCTCGCGGCTGGCAGTGACCAATTTTCGGCGTGCTTTATCCGTCGCGTATTTCCCGAGGACCAGGCGAAGCGGCGGGTGCTCCGACTCTACTGCGGCCATGATCGCGGCCGCCGCGAGATCGGGATCGCCCGGCTGCCTGCCACTCATCGTATCCATGAAACGGATAAATTTTCCGCTGGTGGCGTCGTAATCCGCCAGGTTCGATTCCGCGCGCTCCAGCGAGCGGGAAATGAATTCGGTGCGAAAGGGACCAGGCTGAACCAGGGTCACCTTCAGCCCGAGGGGCCGGACTTCCGCGGCGAGTGCCTCGGACGCGCCTTCCAGAGCCCACTTGGTGGCGCCATAAATCGAGAATCCCGCATAGTTGGCGATCGCAGCCGCCGCGCTGATATTAACGAAATGGCCGCGACGTTGAGCACGGAGAATCGGCAACGCCGCCCGCATGACCCGCACTGCGCCAAAAAAGTTCGTCTCAAAGTTTCGCATGATCTGCGCGTCACCCAACTCTTCCAAGGCCCCCACCAAGCCGAAGCCGGCGTTGTTCACGACCACATCGAGTCGTCCCAAGATGCCGGCGGCCTCCGGCACCACGCGAGCGGCTTGCGCCGGGTCCGCCACATCGAATGCCAAAGCCCGACACTGGTCCGGATAACGCTCGACGAGTTCGCCCAGTTCTTCGGGCTGACGCGCGGTCGCCACAACACGCTGCCCGCGTTTTAAAACGTGGGCGGCCAGCGCCCGGCCGAGGCCACTCGAGCACCCGGTGATGAACCAAACAGGGGAAGACGTGAAATCATTCATGGCGTGAAGAGCGCGGCGGAAGCGGGGAAAAAATCCCGTGTCATGTGCAAGTGGATACGGGAATCGAAAAAGCAACGTTGGCGATGCAGTGAGTCGGAACGAGGACCGAAGTCGGCAAAACGCCCGCTCCTTTCAACGGTCGCGACGCAGCGCCGAAAGTTCCGTTGCAACCGGCGGGCGCAGTCATTTCGTCACTGTCGTCCGCACCGGCACGTGGACCTCGAACCGTTTCAAAAAGCCCGGCGTAAACGGCCCATTCCAATACACGCCGTAAGCCGGTCCGGCCGGTTCCACGCCGGGTTGCGTGCTGAGCCAGGCCACCAAGGCATCGCGGGTTTTCGCAAAGTTGGTTGCAGAATAACTACCGCGCGCACCCAGGCTTGCCACGCGCCGTTCCGGAATTTCCACGACCTCGACCCCGCCGCCACTCCCGGCGACCTTTGACCGCTCGCTTTTGGCGACCCAGAAGTACATCGCCGCATCGTCAATCTTCGCCTCCACCGGCGTGGTCATGGCGATGTTATGGGTCGAAATGTAATTGAAGAGCGGACGAAACAGCCCGTTCGATTCGCTGAAGTAGTTTCCCTGTCCTTGGGCTTTGAGCAGGACGCCCGCGGGCAGGGTCTTGAGTTCGGAGACGCCGACTTCCGTCGGTGCAAACGCTTGCGGAGCAGCCATGATGAGAGGACCGATGAGAAGAAAGATTAGGCTAAAGAGGTGACCACGCATGCTTTTAATACGCACCGGAAGCCCGTTTCGATGCATAAGAGTGAGACCCGCGTTCACTCGAAAAGAAACGAGCGCGCCGTACGAAACCGTAACCGCTCGGAAATTTACCTGCGAAACTTGCCTGCGCGAAAGACCGGGCCAGCATCCGTTCCGTACCTGGCGTCCCCGCAATGTCTTCTCACACCGAAGTTCTCATCATTGGCGCCGGCATGGCCGGCCTAGCGGCGGCGTCTGCCCTGCGCGAAGCGGGTCGGACTGTAGCCGTGCTTGAGAAAGGCCGCGGGCTTGGCGGCCGGCTCGCGACCCGGCGCATCGGATCGGCGGTCTTCGATCACGGCGCGCAGTTCATGACTGCGCGTGATCCGCGGGTGATCGCATTAATTGAGCGTTGGCGCGAAGCCGGCGCTGCCGTGGAATGGTGTCGGGGCTTCTCCGGCACCGCCGAAGGCCACCCTCGTTGGCGCGGACAGCCGGGCATGACTGCGCTCGCCAAACAACTTGCCGCCGGAGTCGACGTTCGGGTGGATACGCAGGTCTGCGCGATTACCCGCGAAGCGTCGACTTGGCGGATATCGACCCAAGCGGGGCCGATGCTCACGGCGGACGCGCTAATTCTCACTGCACCCGTCCCGCAGGCCCTCACGTTACTCGATGCCGGAAAGTTTTCGCTGCCCGCCGAAACGCGCAGCCGGCTGGAGGCGATCCGCTACGAGCGTTGCCTGGCCGTGATGGCAACCCTCGAAGCGCCTTCCATCATCCCGGCTCCGGGCGTGCTCACTTTCACTGAAGGCCCGATTGCGTGGGTAGCGGATAACCAAAAGAAAGGAACCTCGCCCGAGCCGGCGATTACGCTGCACGCGTCGCCGGAGTTCAGTTTGAAGAACTGGGAGCGGAACAAGCACGAAGTCGGCCGGGAGTTACTCGAGGCGGTGGCCGTTCACCTGGGTGCACCGGTGAAGGAGTTCCAAGTCCATGGCTGGCGTTACAGCCGGCCGATCAGTGAAGAAACCGGGGGCGCTTTCCCGTTGAGCAGCGAACCACCGCTGCTGTTGGCGGGCGATGCCTTTGCCGGTCCCAAGATCGAAGGTGCAGTGCTCTCCGGCTGGGCCGCCGCCCGAGCGCTGCTGGCATAGATCCGTGCCTGAGCGTTCGAGGTGACACAGACATTCCTGTCTGTTCCGTCTCCGAAGTAGAATCCAACCCGCCGTCATTCCCTGACACCCAACACCAAACCCGGACAGACAGGAATGTCTGTATCACCCCTGATCCCCGCTTCAGGTTTGGCTCCTCTTCCGGGCGAACTTCAGTATGCGTGGACCGTGCCCTTTGCATCTACGCGACTCGGGATCCTGCTCGTGATGATCGTCGGGGCGGCGTCTGCGCAGGAGTTGACCCGGCCGGTGGAATCCGTGCTCGAGGCGCAAGTGGAGCTGCACCGGCGCGGATTTTCCTGTGGCTCAATCGACGGCGTGACCGGACCACAAACGGCCGCGGCGCTCCGGGCGTTTCAACGTTTTGCCCAGTTGGCCGAAACCGGCATCCTCAATCCGGATACACGGGAGCAACTCCAGCTCACCGCCCCGGCACTGACCACGCATCTCGTGAGCGAGGAAGAGCTCGCGACCATGCGGCCGGTGCCACCGACGTGGCTCGAAAAATCCCAGCTGATCGCACTCACGCACGCGACTGCGCTGGAACTTATCGCGGAACGTTATCGGGCCAGTCCGCGTTTCGTGCGCCGGTTGAATCCCGACGTGAACTGGGACGCGGTGCCGGCGGGAACGCGGGTCACGGTACCCGCCGTCGCGGGAATCACGTTTCCCGCCAAGGCCGCGTTGCTCACGATCCGACTGGAAGCGCGCACGCTGGAGGCAGCCGACGCGGATGGCCGGATTCTGGCGCACTTCCCGGTGAGTATTGCGCGGAAGGTAGAGAAGCGGCCGCGCGGTGAACTGCGCATCACCGTGGTGATCCCGGACCCCAACTATACGTTTGATCCGCAGATGTACCCCGAATCGCCGGAAGCGAAAGAGTCGTTCACGCGTAAACTCATCATGCCGCCTGGACCCAATAATCCCGTGGGCCTCGCCTGGATCGGACTCGATCTGCCGGGCTACGGCATCCACGGCACACCCGAGCCAGAAAAAGTCGGACGCACCGAATCGCACGGCTGCTTCCGCCTCGCGAACTGGGATGCGGTCGCACTCGTCACCTTGGTCGCAGTTGGCGTAACGGTCGTCGTGGAACTCTGATCCGCGACCACTACGGAACACCCACAGCCCGGCGCGCCGCCAACGTAACGTCCGTGCCCACGCCAGGTGGATCACCGTGGGACTACGACAGTCCTGGCGAAACCCCGATATAGCGCTAAAGCCAGGCAACCTTCCCAAGCCATCCCGCAGCTATTTACCTAACGCCCCCGGCAGTTCCGGCGCCTCTCAGATATTTACCCCTTCTGCGCTGAAAGAACGGCGTCTCATCGTTGGTCTTCCCGCCAGTTTCGATCGGGCCGCCGATGTCAGTTTTGGTGCCTTCGTCGATGGTGTTTCCGCTCATGACGGCGTCTCCCGGCGCGATCGGGCGTTCGTCTCCAGTCTGATCCGGCTCCATGCCCTCGCGAACTTCGGTTTCTGAAAAGAAAGAGATCTCCCACTGTGAGGTTCCATTGAGGAAAAAGCGGGCTGTTTTTCCGGCCAGGGTATCGGTGCCTTCCGGCTCGATCCCCACGACCTGAGGATAATATTGCGACTGGTGTCCATCAACTTCGACCGGATCCATCAGTCGCACGGGATCGCTCCAGCTCTCCGGATCGGCCGGATCGGCCGCAAAGCTTATATAAATCCCTTCCTGCGTCCATCCCGGCTCACCCGCAGCATGATTGAGCAGCATCACGAAGCGATTGAGGTGGGTGTTCCAGTGCACCGCTGCGCCCCAAAACGAGTCGGGATCGAGGTGATGCCATTCCCGCTGGGCTGGAAAGAGCGGCGTAACGCGACCCCTGATCCCCGGCTCCCGCCATTCACCCTGATAAAATTTCTGCACTCTGCCGGCAGGCTTGTACCGGTCGGCAAAAGCCAGGCGGGCCATGGCAACTCCCTGGCTCTCCAACGGGCCGCCGTAGTTAGTGAAGAAGAAGTAGAAGTAACGGCGCTCCCGATCCAGGACGACCGAGAAATCGCCATGCCCCCCCGAGAAATATCCGTTCTTCGCGCGCGGATTGAGGACATCCCCGGATTCGAGTACGATGCCCAGATCAAACACGGTGTAGCCTCCGTCATATGATACCAACGCGCCAATTTTCGGCGCGGTAAGATTCGGGTCAGCATGAAGACCGCGAGGTTCCTGGTGATACCAGCCGAGCACGGTCCCCTCTATATCCGCCCACGCGGACTCAATCCAAATGTCCTTCGCGCGAAGACTGGGACTGTCTACCCATTCCGACTCCCAAGCGTGGTACTCGACGTCATATATGCTGATATGCTGCGCCACCCCGTAGGAGGTAAAGAGCTGCATGCGGTCATTGAGCCAGAAGGACGGACTGTTGCCGTCGGTAAACGTCGGGTAATTGATCTCTTCTGCCGGTCGGAGGCGCGCCTCCTGGGCGACGGCGGTGCCGACCAGCGCTCCCAAGATCAGTGCAAGTCTCCACGCGGTAGTTTTCATATACGGGCTGAAGGTGAACCCGGCAGGAAGACGCCGCGCCCATGAGGCCACGACCGCAGAATACCGGTGGTGTTCCGTGGAAGCCAGCGTGGTTTCAAAACGACCCGCCGATAAGTACACATGTATCCCACGAAATGGGGGCAGGCCGGAGGTTTGAGGGCGTTCAAGAAAGCCTCCACGGTGCCGACGTTATTGAAGATATCCCGCCGGTCGTTGCCGCGATTGCTCAAATTATAAAGCGCTCCGATTTAATATATTATCAATTTTAAGGCCACCTCTCCTTTTCGAGAAACCTGCAGCACGCGGCAGCTGCTAAAATCAACCAACAACGGCCTGACTCCATTGGCTGATCCCCTCGCATTGCCCGGTCCTCCGCCACATGAAGCGACTGGCTCCACGACAACGTTGAGGAGTTGCCGCTGCAAATTGTCACGGCTGTGAATAGCATGACGGGAACGTAATCCGGCAGAAAAAAGCGCCTCGTCGTTCCGCGACGTTCCGTTGCAACCGATTGTTGACACTTCGCGGGTCGGTAACATGTTACTTTGAGTTTAGGAATCTTATGCCTCTGAAAAAGAAGTCCGTCCAAAATAAGATGCAGGCGTATCGCAATCGATTGCGCGCCCAAGGCCTTCGTCCCGTGCAAATCTGGGTGCCAGACATTCACGCCCCCGGATTCCGGGCGGAAATCCGCCGGCAAATCCGGCGGCTGGATGCGGCGCACGAGGCGGACACGCTTGATTTCATCGCCGCAGTGACGGAGGATCCTTCCGGTTAATGCGACGCGGTGATATCGTCACCGTGGTCGCTCCCGGCGATTACGGAAAACCGAGACCAGCAGTCGTAGTGCAGACAGATCTGCTCACCGCGGGAAATCTGGCCAGCGTGGTGCTCTGCCTGATCAGCAGCCATCCGGAGGACGTTCCGACGTTTCGCATTCTCTTGGAGCCCGGGCCGGGCAACGGACTCCTCCAGCACTCGCAGATCATGGTCGACAAGATTCTCACCGTGCCACGTGCCCGCATGGGTTCCGTGATCGGCCGAATCGATGACGAAACGCTCCTGCGCCTCAACCGCACCCTCGCGTTTGTCGTCGGCCTGGCGGAATAGCGGTTGATTCTCCGCGCGCGGTCCGGCCGTTCACTTGAAGTTGACATGGGGTCATGCCAGGAATCCGGAAAAGACGCGTTTGAACTTCAGCCGCTCGGTGCCGCCGCTCTGATGGAACCGATGCAACCGCGAGCCCACGCTATTCGACGCAAAGCCGACGCGACATGCTTAGCGCCGCGTCGGCGCCTCTCACTAATTCGTCTGCCCGCCGCGGCGAACCAATCCCACCGCGCTACCGATTCAAGAGGTATCACCGCTAACCGGATTCCTGGCGTGACCCCGTGAGGGTAGGTTACCGACATCATCGCCCCGGCACCTGGGCGGTACTTGGCGGCGAAGTTGAAGCCGGGCTGAAATATCCGGCTTCAACCAACCATCTGGGCCGCCGGCGAAAAATCTCGCTCAGTTCCTCCGCGCCTCGACGATCACGCCGGCGCTGCTGCAGGTCCAGTAGATGCGACCGTTGGGAGTGACCGTGATGTCGGTGGGCTCGGGGTCGCCGGCGTGGACGAGGATCTTGGCCGCGGTGCGGAGGTTGTAGGACCAGACTTTGTTGAGCCCGCCCGCGGTGCCGGCGACTCCGGGCGTCGGGACTTCGGTCCAGAAGAGGAGCTGGCGCTTCTCGTCGAGCGCGATGCCGACGGGCTGGTTGAGGCCGGTGAGGAGCGGCTTGATGTTGCCATCGACGTCGCGCGTAAGAATCACGTTG
>Ga0163144_10004549_pt1 | contig 31168 bp, 30 predicted proteins | sample OliLak19BULKMAT1_FD_123175 | JGI IMG/M metagenome (GOLD analysis project Ga0163144, IMG submission 123175) | Freshwater microbial mat bacterial communities from Lake Vanda, McMurdo Dry Valleys, Antarctica - Oligotrophic Lake LV.19.BULKMAT1 | ecosystem: Environmental > Aquatic > Freshwater >... | reverse complement strand
CCCCGCCGACGGGGACCCGCCCACAGGTGCCGGGCAGGCGGTACTACTCGCCCACGCCTCGGTCACCCTGCCCAACCCGTCATAGCGGAAACATTCCGAGCGTGACGACGCGACCCCATCCACCGCACCGGTATCGGTCACCGACCACACGTCACCGGCGGGGGTGTACGCCATGAACACACGTCCGCATCAGTCCGTCCCCAGCCGGACCCCCAGCCGGACCCTCGGCCGGACCGGCCCGGCCCTCGGCCCTCGGCCTCGGGTGCATGGGGATGTCCGACCTCTACGGGACGGCTGACGACACCGAGAGCCTGGCCACCATCCACACCGCCCTGGACGCGGGAGTCACACTGCTCGACACCGCCGACTTCTACGGGATGGGCCACAACGAGCAACTGATCGCCACCGCGCTGCAGGGCCACCGCCGCGACGATGCCCTGATCAGCGTGAAGTCCGGTGCGCTGCGTGACCCCGACGGCGGGTGGTTGGGCGCCGACGGGCGACCCGCGACGGTCAAGACCTTCCTGGCCTACACGCTGCGCAGACTGCGCACCGACCACGTCGATCTACCGGCCCGCCAGGCTCGACCCGTCGGTGCCGATCGAGGACACGGTGGGGGCCATCGCGGCACTCGTCACAGCGGGCCACGTCCGTCACATCGGCCTGTCGGAAGTGGGCGTCGAGACGCTGCGGCGTGCCTGTGCCACTCATCCCATCGCCGACCTGCAGATCGAGTACTCCTTGCTGAGCCGGGGAGTCGAGGCGGAGATCCTGCCCGCCTGCCGAGCACTGGGGGTGGGCGTCACGGCCTACGGCGTGCTGTCGCGCGGGCTGCTCTCCGGGCACTGGCGTGCCGACCGTTCGTTGGACCAGAAGGACTTCCGCGGCTTCAGTCCACGGTTCCGTGGCGAGAACCTCGATCGGAACCTGGTGCTCGTGGACAACCTCCGATCGGTGGCCGCGCGACATGACACGTCGGTTGCCGCCCTGGCGATTGCCTGGGTGTTGTCACGGGGGCAGGACATCGTCGCCCTCGTCGGTGCCAGACGTCGTGACAGGCTTGCCGAGGCGCTCGGCGCGCTCGACGTCGTCATCGGACCTGACCTGGTGGCAGCGGTCGAGGCTGCGGTCCCAGTGGGCGCCGCATCGGGCGAGCGCTACGCGGCGCCTCTCATGGCAGATCTGGACAGCGAGCGCTGACCGGGCTGCCGCCGCGTGGGGAGGAGGCTTGGGGGATGGGAACTGACGAGACTCGCGAGGGCATCTCGCTGACCAACCTCGACCAGCCGCTGTTCGAAGGCGCAGGGGCGGCCAAGCGGGACCTGGTGGATTACCTCGACGCGATGGCGGACCGCCTCGTGCCGGTGCTGGCCGGCCGGGCGCTGTCCGTCGTGCGGGTGCACCGCGACCAGCAGCCGTTCATGCAGAAGAACCTGCCCGGCTACGCCCCGGACTGGATCCGGACCGTGGAGGTGCACGCGCAGGCCTCTCACCGGCAGGTCCGTTACGCGCTGTGCGACGACCGGCGGACGCTGCTGTGGTTCGCCAACCAGCGTGCCGTGGAGTATCACCCGACGCTGTTCCGCGGCCTCGACGGTGACCGGCCGGACCACCTCGTGCTCGACCTCGATCCACCCGAGGGGGACTCGTTCCAGGCGGCGACGCAGGCGGCGCTGCGGGTGCGCGAGGTACTCAGCGAGGCCGGCATGTCAGGCGCGGTGAAGACCAGCGGCGCGAAGGGCGTGCACGTCTTCGTGCCGCTGACCGGTGATGACTCGGCCGAAGATGTCGCGGCGGCCACCCGCGCCGTGGCGGTGCGAGCCGAGCGGCTCGACCCCGAGCGACTCACCACGGCGTTCGTCCGCGAGGACCGCCACGGCAAGGTCTTCGTCGACGCCACTCGTGCCGGCGGGGCCACCGTGGTGGCCGCCTACAGCCCTCGCGCCCGGCCCGGCGTGCCCGTCTCATGGCCGCTCGAGTGGGACGAGCTGGAACGGTTTCACCCCGGCTCGGCCACCATTCGGACGGCGGTGGGCCTGCTGGGCGACCGTGACCTGTGGTCGGAGCTGATGCCGCCGCCGCAGCAGGTCGACGCCGGGCTGATCGCCGAGGGACACACCATCCCGCTCGCCCGGGTGCAGGCCATGCACGAGGGGAAGCGCCGGGCCCGGGATCGAGCCTCCCGCGAGTGAGGCCACCGCTCGCCCGGTCGCCCGTGGGCAAGGCCCGGTGCAGCGTGATCAGCTCGCCATCGACAGGGGACCAATGGCCTGGTCGGCCGCTGCGCTGACCTGGCAGGCTGTGGCGCGACCGCACCCCACGAGTTCAGGAGGCGTCATGACACGCGAGGTAACCGACAAGGCCAAGCGCCGCCAGTCGGGCGGTGGGAACCCGCTGCTGACCATCGCTGTCATCGCGATCGCCGTGGTCGCCATCCGACGGCAGTTGCGACTGCCGAAGGGCGAGCGGACCTGGCACGGGACCGTCGACGTCCCGGTGCCGTTCGACTTCCGCCGGCCCACCACCGAGCGCATGCGCCACTCGATGTGGGCGCCGGACGACCCTCGCCTAGTGATGCCGATGGCCTTCGGCATCGGGTGGAGCATCAACGTGGCCCGGCTGCTTCGTCGCGAGGCGTCGGCCACGAACTAGTCAGATCCAGCCGCGGCGGCGGAACAGGCCGAAGAGCACGGCACTGACCAGGAACATCAGCAGCAGCGCGAACGGGTAACCGAACGCCCAACCCAGCTCGGGCATGTACTCGAAGTTCATGCCGTACACGGTGCCGACCAGGGTCGGGGCGAACAAGATCGCGGCCCACGCCGAGATCTTCTTGACCTCCTCGTTCTGGGCGTTGCTTGCCACAGCTAGCGCCTTGATCTCCTCGTTCTGCATCTGGCCGACAAGGGTGGCGTTGACCGTCAGGATGTCGCGCAGCAACCGCGTGAAACCGCTGACCTGCTCGATGACCTGGGTCAGGTGGTCCTCGACATCCCGCAGATAGCGGCGCAACTCCTCGTCGGTGCCGTACTTCTCGAAGCCCGCGCTCAATGCGTCGACCACCTTGGCCAACGGTCGCGTCGCCCGCTCGAACTCGATGACCTCGCGCGACAGCTCGTACGTGCGACGAGACACCGTGGGGTCGCCGCGGAACACCTCGATCTCGATCTCGTCGATGTCGTTGTTCAGACCGGCGACGACCGGGGCGTAGCCGTCGACGACCTCGTCGAGAATCGCGTAGAGGATCGCCTCCGGGCCCAGCGCCAGCAGGTCGGGCTTGCCCTCCAACCGGCGCCGCACCGCCGACAGATCGGGTGCCTCGCTGTGCCGGACGGTGATGACGAAGTCCGGCCCGACGAAGACGTGAACCTCGCCGAACTCGACCTCCTCGGCCGTGTCCTCGTAACGGGCCGCCCGCAGCACCACGAACAGCGTGTCGCCATAGCGCTCCAGTTTGGGCCGCTGGTGGGCGGTGACCGCGTCCTCGACCGCCAGCTCGTGCAGATCGAACTCCGCCGCCAGCTCGGCAAGCTCGGCCTGGTTGGGCCGGTACAGCCCGATCCAGGCCACCGAGCCGTCGTGCTCGCGCAGCGCATTGAAGGTCTCGCTCAGGCTGGTCGGGGTCATGGTTCGACGCCCACCGACATAAAGGGCGCTGTCGACGACACTCGACGAGCGCGGTGGCGAACCTGCCGCCGGCTCGTGGTCCCGCGCCGCGACGGGGGGTGAGCCGGGGCGGCGGACGGCACGGGCGAGGGTGCGGATCGAGGTGCGGCTGCGGTCGGACATCCGGACTCCAGGGACGCGCTGGGACGAGGGACACTTCGGGACATCGAGCGGCGAGGACGCGCCGGCGCTTCGATGCCGGGCTGGTCAGTGTCTGCAGCGAGGACTGGGAGGGTCACCGGTCACGGCGATCACCTCCGAGTCTCGTGGTGGTGGGCAGCCGCCCACATCTGACGATCAGGGTAACCCGGACCGGCTGCAGCCGATATAACTGTGTGTCGTCACCATCCGGATGCGTCATTGGGGGCTATCGACGTGAGGCAGCACCGAGTCCGCGTGCTCGCCGTGCTCATCGCCGTCAGCTCGGCGCTGGCGCTGGCCACACCCGCCGGACTGTCAGCCCCCGCCTCGGCGGCGGCTCTGACGCCCTGCCCGCTCGAGGGCAGTCCGGCCTACGTCGCGACGGCCGAGGCGCTCGTGGCCGCGAACCAGAAGGACCGCGCCGAGCAGATCTATCAGGCGGTCATCTTCCGCGACCCACAGCAGGAGTGCGCGGTCCGCGGCCTGGCCGCCCTGACGCAGCGCCGCAGTGCCGAGCGCAGTGATCTCGGGCGACTGGGCGACAGCTGGGACCGTTCCTTCACCAAGTACGTCGCCCCAGCCCTCGCCCCAGCCGTGGGCCTCGTCGCGATCGTGGCGGTGCTGACCGCGGTCGCGAGCCTGCTCGCCGGTGCGCTGACGCCGTTCGGCGCCCGGTCCCGGGGCCGCAAGCGCCGCAGCACCGCCGAGGCCATCGGGCTCGTCGCGTTGTGTCTGGGCAGCCTCTGCCTCGTTGCAGCCGCCGGCGTGATCTCGGCGGGCTCTGTCGGATGGACCGCACTGGCCGATGCCGCCGCCTCGTGGCCGCTGTCGCTGTCGTTGTTCTGGTCGCTGTTCCTGGCCGGGTTGGCGCTGGCCCTCGTCGGCGTCGTCGGCTACGCCGCCGCGCTGGGCCGCGAGCTCAAGCTGGCGCTGGACGTCCGTGGCGGCAAGGGCGAGACCGATGTGGTCGCGGCGCAGTACCTGCTGGCGCGGCTGACCCAACTCGGCTCGCAGGCGCCGACTGGACTACGGACGTCGGAGCACACCGACGTCACCGGGCTGCCCGAGAGCGCGGTCTCGATCCTCCAGGTCAGCGGGGTCAGCAGGGTGCTGGTCTGGCTGCTGCGGACGGTCCGCCGACCGGCGCCGTGGCGGGCGACCGTGGGCCTGCCGGACAGCTCGACCGTGGTCGTCACGCTGACGCGCAACGGAAAGGCGGTCCCCAACTGGACCACCACGGTGCGTCAGCTCGGGCTGTCCGCCGGCTCGTCCGACGGCACAGCCGACACCGGCACCACCGGGCTGATCGGCCCGGCGGTGCCGGAAGCGGCCAGGCGGCACCTGCTCACCGCGGCGGCGGCCTACGTCCTGCTGGAGATCTCGCGGGTGGACGACGTGCTGCGCCGCGGGCTGTGCGGCGCGACCAGTGCCCGGTCGATCGCGATGCAGCTGATCACCGACGACCCTTCGGAGCGGTTGCCGGACCCGCTGGCGACCACGCTGCTGCGACGGGCCGTCGCGACCGATCCCGGCAACGGCCTGGCGCTGGTCGCGCTGCTGGGGCGGCGCAGCTTCGACCGCGACCAGCAGGAGGGCGTGGCCGCGGACGCCGACGCCGCCCTCGACCGGATCACGGAACGCGGCGCCGGCTACGCCGCGATGCGGCTGCGTCTGGCCTACATCCTCACGGCAACCCGCTTCAATGCCCTGCTGCTGTCGCGCCAGACCGGAGAAGCCGACGCGCAGCTCTACACCGCTCAGGTCGGCGTCGCCAACGCCGCCGCGGGCCTGGTGCGGCTGCTGCGGTCGAGCGCTCGGGAGGCGGCCGAACTGCGTCGGCAGATGCGGGTCACCGTCGGGTACCTCGTGCTGGACGTCAATGCCTCGCTGGGCGACGGCTTCGAGCTCGACGGCTGGTCGCGGGCAGTCGATGCCGCGCAGGACTGGGTGCGGCATACCCGCACCAGCGACAGCGTCACGGTGCCGCCGCCGCTGAACGCGCAGGAGTCGTACGCCCGGGCGTGCTACGAGTGCAGCCGTCAGGCCACCTCGGACTGGGAGCGCCGTGCCCTGGCCGACCTCCAGGTGGCGGTCACCGATCCGGCACTGCGGGAGTGGGCGCGAGCGGACCCGTCGTTGGAACCGCTGCGGCGCGAGCCCGACGACGCCGACTGCGGCCCGAACGACACCGTCGCCGAGGACTTCCAGCGCGTCGTGGGCGACCCGCCCGTCTCGTCGTTCTTCGACCTGGCGGTCTTCGAGCCGCGGCGTGCCGAGCTTCGCGCGCTGGCGCTGCAGGGGCCGCAGGACCTGCTGGACCTGACCCCTCGCGAGCTGTCGCGGCTCGACCTGCCGGAGGTGGTGGCCCGCCGCTGGGCCGGGATCGCCCGGCTGGCGTTGCCCGCCGATGATCTGCACGGCGTGCCGCTCGGGTTGCTCGACGTCATCGTCGGGCTGGGCGTGGCGTCGCGGGGCGACCTGCAGTCACGGATCGAGGCCGACCTCGACGGCTGGCACCGTCGAGTGCTCGCCGCCGCGCGCGCCATCGCGATCCGGCCACGCAAGGTGGACTGGGCCGGCTACGGGGGCCATCGGGCGCTCAGTCGACTGTGACACCGTCCGGTGGGGACGAGGTGCGGGCAACGACGGCATAGAGCGGGTCACCGAACAATCGGGGCGGCGTCCGCAGCGCGACCTCTGGTCGGGTGAAGCCGCCGGCTCGCCGGACGTACTCGGCGACGATGGCGCAGCGGCCGCCGTCGTCGGTGGCCAGCCAGCCCTGGATCGCTTTGGTCGGGAAGCATCGGTTGGAGAACGTGATCGCCAGCACCCCGCCCGGGCGCAGCACACGGGCGGCCTCCCGCAGCACCTCGATCGGGTGCACGAGGTAGTCGATCGACACACAGCAGGTCACCGCGTCGAAGGAGGTGTCGTCGAACGGCAGCGCCGGATCGGCGTTGAGGTCGGCGACCACGTACCTGGTGGCGGCGGGGTTGGCCGCCAGCTCGGCCTCGTTCATGCCGAGCACCACCAGCTCTGCAGGCGGGAGGCGGAAGTGCGAGACCCACGACGACATAAGGTCGAGCACGCGCCTGGGCGAGGCGGTGTCCCCGTCGATACCGAGTTCGGCGTAGAGCCCGCCGACTGCGGCGATGGCCCGGTCGTCCAGGTGGGTCACGAGCCGTGGCATGCCGTAGAAGTCGGCGTCCGGCGTGGGGTCGTCACGGTCGAAGAAGCCCGGTGGGAAGCCCTCGTACCCGACCGACGTCACACCAACCAGTGTCGACAACTCCCCCGGTGTTCGCCCACTATGCGAAGCCGTGTCTCGCCGTATGCTTCGGTGACCCGGGCGGCAGTGTTGCCGCCCCTACCTCCGGGAGCTGGCCATGGCCGAAGACACCTGCTGCACCCTGGTGCCCTACTTCCTCGTCAACGAGGGCAAGCTGGATGATTTCAAGGCGCTCGTCCCGCGTTTCCTGGAGCGCACGGGCAGCGAGCCCGGCTGCGTCCACTACGCCTTCTCCTATCACGGGCAGGAGGTGCATTGCCGGGAGGGCTACGCCGACGGCGACGCGGTCCTCGCCCACCTCGACCATGTCGGCGACATCCTGGCTGAGGCGTTGACCATCTCCACGATCAGCAGGCTGGAGGTACACGCTCCGCCGGCCGAAATCGAGAAGATGCGCGGCCCGTTGGCCGACCTCAACCCCGCCTTCTTCGAGCTGGCCGGTGGCGGCATCCGCCGCTGACCCGAGCGGGGACTCAGGTCTTCACCCTCGCCGAGAGCCTGGGCGGTCATGTGGGGCCGGCCGCGACCTCAGCGGGGCAAGTGCTCGGGCTCGAAGGGCACGAGGACACCGTCGTCGCCACGCTGGACCTGCAGGACGCAGCCGTCGGCGCGCCAGCGCGGGCGGACGAACCCCAGCGGGTCGAAGGTCTCGTCGGGTCCCGCAGGATCGCCGCCGATCACCTCGACCCCGTCCAGGCCTCCCCGTTCCAGCGCCTCGGCCAGGGGCATCCGGCCCGTCAACTCGGCCGCGCCCGGCCATGTGACGACCCGCCCGCTCAGGCCCCTGGCGATGCGGGTCGCCGCGACCCAAGCCCCCAAGACCGCCAGGTCCGGGCCCGACGTCCGCGCGTCCTGCTCCTGCGGCGCCGTGAGGACGATCCCGGCGCCGGGGACCGCGGCGAGGACCGCCGTCCACACGGCGTCGCCTGCGGGGTGAGCACCGGGCGGCCAGAAGGCGGTGACGACGAATCGCGGGTCGCCGACCTGAACGGTGTGGGTCGCCGTGTGGATCCCCGCCAGGTCCCCGGCGGAGGACAACCGCGCCGGAAGGGATCCCGCGAGGGCGTCGGCCTCGGTGTAGGACGTGATGCCGGCGTCGACTCCGATGATCATGAGGGCACCACCCAGATCGGATTCGAGTAGAGCCAAAGGTCCAGCCAGGGATCCGCCGCGCCGGCTGGGTCCATTCTCGGCCCGGAGGGGTCGATCGACGGTCCCAGCAGGCCGGGTTGGCCGATGTTGCCGTCGGTCCCCCGCAGCCTGACGTAGAACGGTTCGTCGACGTCGTCGACGGCGTGCACGAGCGTGAGAGTCCCGCGTGAACCCGAGGTGTCCCAGGATCGGATCACCCGGGTGTCGGGTGCGGTGAAGCGGTCGCGCTCTGCCGCGGGCCCTCCCCGCACGGCTCCCCGGATCAGGTCGACCCGGTTCAGTGAGGGAACGAATCCGGCCCCGTTGGCGCGGTCCTGGAGGGTGGCCCGTACTGTCACCTCGACACGGCTTCCGCGGGGTGGCGCGAGGGTGCCACCTATCGTGACTCCGCGCCCAGGCGGGGCCCCCGCGCGCCGGACCCGGACGTCGAGGTGCGCGACGAGGTGACCGTGATCTACCCACACCCGCCCGTCCCGTAGCCCGCGGGCGACTCCTCGATACGAGCGGGTCCCGCTCCCCACGTGCGTTCGGCTGTAGTGGCCCGGCCAGTAGTCCCCGGCCTTCGTGTTGAGACCAGCCCGGTACTCCGGCGGCGGGTAGCGGCCGTCGCGGTCAAAATCCGCCTTCGTCAGCGCCTCACGCCTGCGTGCCGGATGCAGGTAGATGTCGTGAGAGTCCGAGTTCGCCGTGATCGACCATGGCTTGCCCTCGGCCAGCAGTGAGTCCCAGAGCCCCCCGACCGTCGCCGTCATCCAGTCGAACCCGCCCCAGGTGCGGTACGACTCCTGCGGATAGGCCTGGTACTGGTTGGGGTCCGTCCCGCGGTCACGACCGTAGTAGCCGCGGCTCTCTCCCGGCCCGTCCGGTGCGGTGATCCCGGCCGCCTGGTGCCCTGGTGCGCCCTCGAAGCCGATCGCCACCCGGGGGTCTGCATCGCGCCAGTTGCGCAGTTCGTGAGGGGTGTCCAGGCCCTGCCGAGACGGGTGGTTGGCCAGAAAGAGCGCGTCGTGGATCCGGCCGGCATCGACCTGGGCCCCCAGCCAGCGGACGCCTGCGACGGCCAAGGCCTCGTTGGCCCGGGTCCAGGCGGTCGACCCGGTGACATTGGCGTCGAAGTCGCGTTCGAACTCGGTGAGGAGGTCGACGTCGCCAGGTCCTGGCGTCACGATGACGGTGCCGTGCTCGGCGGCCGGAATCTGCCATTCAAGTCCCTGAAACACGAGGAGTTCCGGTAGCGCGCGGCGGGCGGTACGCACCTCGGGCGCCGTCAGTTCGGCGCCGATTCTCACGTGCGTCGGGCCGCCGTGGTCGGTGACGACCATCCAGCCGAGCCCGTTGTCGTGGGCGTGCCGGGCCTGGTCCAGGACCGTGTGCACCCCGTCCGGGCTGAAGACCGTGTGGACATGGTGGTCCCCTGCCAGCCAGTGCCGCACAGCCGAGTCGCGCAGCGGCCGGTTGCGTCCCGGACCGCTCACCACGACCGGCTCGAACGGGACGGCCGCTCCGCCCGCCACTCGTCCGATCACCCCGGCCGAACGCAGCAGCCGACGTCGGCTGAGCTGGGCCTGGGACAGGTTCGCGTCTGGGATGGAGGTGTCGAGGGCGGCAGCGGTGGTTCGGTCGAGTCTGGCGGGCGCCGGCAGGTCGGCCACGGGCGAAGGTTAGAGGAGATCGCTAACCTGGCTCCACCCGCCCGGAAGCGTTGTCCGATGACCGGCTCGCCGCGCCGGACAACGATGTGACGCCGTCGTCGCGGTAGCCGCCAGACGTCCGCTAGTTCCATGACGCCCCATCCTCCTCGGACCTCAGCCGCTGGGTGGGCCGAACACCGCACGAACCCCGGTCGAGAACAGCACGGAGTCCGGCGGCCGCTCGACCACACCGGGCAGGCCGGCGGCCGCCACCAGGGTGTCCTCCAGGTGTAGCAACTCCGCCCGGCGCAGCGGCCACGGCTCGTGGTGGTTGGGCACGAAGCGCAACCGGCCGCGGATGGTGACGTGCAATCCCCAGCGCGCGGTGAGGAAGTCCGCGAGCGGTTCCGGGCCCGCGAGCGGGGCCCCGGGGCGCACCACCAACCGGCCCCCGGCTCCCCGAGGACCGGGTGCCAGTCGCGAGGAGCGGTAGGTGACCGTCTCCGCGTCTCGTTCCACTCGCATCCGGGCCCACATGTACGGCAGGCCGAAAACCGCCCGGGCACCGAGTACCACCGCGAGCCGGTCGGCGTCCAGCGAGCGGAAGACCACGCCCGGGCGGCCGGTGGCGTCGCGGGCGTAGAGCCGGACGTTGGTCTCGGCGAACGTCCCCAGCCATGGCACGGCCGGGCCTCGGGTCACGCCTGCCCCCACCATTCGGAACGGGATCAGCCCCACCCACGACGAGCCGTCGTGGACGTCGGGCGTGGTCCCGCGCGGCAGCAAGGGCGCGACCGTACCGGCATCGACCCGCCAGTGCACGAAGGTGATGTCGCGCCAGTGCTGGTGCATGATCTGGCGTTTCGGTACGACGGGCTCTTTCACGATCTCATCCTGTGCCATGGGCCGGGCGGGCTGGATACGCACGGGGGTGACCGACGGCGGTTGAGGGGAGCCGGCTACGGGGTGGTGGTGAAACCGGTGCGGGGCAGGGTGCCCCAGGCGATCTCCCGGCCGGACATCGCGTCCAGCAGGCCCCGCAGCCGCCACCAGGCGTGCAGTTGCCGGAAGCCGATGTTCTCCAGCGCGGCGGCCAGTACCAACCGGCCCAGGTCCCGCAGGCGGTCGTGGCGGTGGAAGGCCACCTCCTCGACCACGATCGCGGCCAGCGACAGCAGCAGCCCGAAGCCCACCGACGCCAGCAGGATGACCATGGCGAACACCGGGTCGATCAGCCCGAGCGCCAGCGCCAGCGGAACCGCGATCAAGCCGGCGATCTCCACCACGGGTGACAGCAACTCGAAGCAGAGGTAGTACGGCAGCACGACCAGGCCGAAGCGGCCGTATCGCGGGTTGAACAACGCGCCGCGGTGGCTCATGAGCACCTGCGCCAGCCCGGTCGACCATCGACGGCGTTGCCGCCCCAGCGCCAGCAACGTCTCCGGCACCTCCGTCCAGCAGACCGGCTGTGGCACGACGACCAACCGGTAGTCGGCCCCGAGCCGGCGCAAGCGGTGGTGCAGGGTGGCGACCAGCTCGGCGTCCTCACCCAGCGACACCCACGACAACCCGCCCAGCTCGACCACGGTCGCGCGTCGAAACACGCCGAACGCACCGGAGATGATCAGCACGCCCTGCAGCTGGGTCCAGCCCACCCGCCCGACGAGGAACGCCCGCAGGTACTCCACGACCTGGATCCGGGCCACCAGCGAGCGCGGACAGGCCAGCGCCGTGACCTGACCGCGCCTGACCCCGGCTCCGTTCGCGGGTCGGATCACACCGCCGACCCCGACAACGGTCGAGGGGTTGTCGAGAAACGGCTTGACGGTGTGCAGCAGGGCGTCCGGCTCCAGCACGCAGTCGCCGTCAATCATGCAGATGTAGTCGTGACGAGCCACATTGATCGCGGCGTTGAGCGCATCCGAGCGGCGCTGCGCGTTGACCTTCCGCACCACGACCAACGGGCCGCCGCTCGCCTGGATGTACACCGACGTCACCGCGCCCTGCGTCGGCACCGACGCCTCGACAACCCGGTCGACGGGCACCAAGCCGAACTCGCGCTGCAGCAGGCCGAACGTGTCGTCGGTGGAGCCGTCGTCGACCACCACCAGCTCGAAACTCGGGTAGCGCAGCCGCAGCAGCGACTGGACCGCCTCGATGATCCCCGCCGCCTCGTTATAGGCCGGCACCAGGATCGAGACCCCCGGCGTGCCCGGATGGGCGTAGACGTCGTCGAGGCTGGTCGCGCGCTCGCGGCCGAGGATCCGCGGCACTGCCACCGTGGCGACGCTCAGCAGCACCAGCTGGATGCCGTTCAGCGCCAGCGCGTAGCCCAGTACGAAGTAGTTGAAGCCGACGACCGCTGCGGTCGCTGTGGCGGTCCAGTCCACTACAGGGGCGTCCGCAGGAGGGCGCCGAACGGCGGCTCGGGCGTGCCGGCCAGGGTGACCCGCAGCACTTCCCGGGCGTGCGGGGACACGGGGGACAGCACCCGCAGCGCCGACAGCCCAGGCCCACCGAGCCGCGCCATCGCCTGCGCCGCGGCCAGCCGAACCCGAAGATCAGCGTCGGTGCACAGCGTCATCGCCAGCCCCGTCGCGCTCGCGGTGTCCCCGATCAGGCCGAGAGCGGTGGCGGCGGCGACGCGCACGAGCGCCGGATGCGGCTCGTCCAGGCACACCACTAGGTCGGCGGCGGTCTCCGGTACGCCGAGTCGCCCGAGGGCCTCGGCGGCGGCGGCCCGCACGTCGGGAGAGGTGTCGTGGGCCAGCGCGTCGCGCAGCTCGGGTGCCGCGCCCAGCTCGCCGAGCCAGCCGAGGACCTGCGCCGCGGCCAGCCGGGAGGCAGCGCCGCCGTGCCGCAGGGACTGCAGGACGTGGTCGGCGGATCCGCTGCCGCAGCGCAGCACTGCCATCGTGACCGCGTGCCGCGGCAGCTCGCGGCGTGGTTCCGGGCGGTCCAGGCGACCCAGCAGTGCCGGCACGGCCTCAGGCAGGCCGATCCGGCCAAGCGCGCGGATCGCGGCCAGCCGGACCGCCTCGTCGCGGTCGTCGAGCAGCCGCACGAGGGCGGCGGCATGGCTGCCGTCGTCGACCGCACCGAGGAACTCCACCGCCGACAGCCGGCGCCGCGGCGAGCGCGACGTCAGGTCACGAGCGACGCGCTCGATGGTGCCGCGGCGGCGCAGCAACTCGACCAGCAGCTTGCGCTCGGTGCCGCGCAGCTTGGGGACCAGGGCCACGACCAGGTCGTCGAGTGTCTCGCCCGCCGAGCGCGACAGCGCCCGCAGTGCGTGGTCCATCGCCACCGACCCGGCGCCGTCTGCGATGTCCATCGCGTCGCTGATCAGCGGCCGGATCGTGGTGGCGAGGCGTTCCCGGCGGGCGGCGGCGCGGTGTCGCCGAGCCCGCAGCACCGCGCCGACGGACACGGCGACGAGCATCATCAGCACCACGGCTGCGGTGACCGCGGCCATCAACAGCAGCGGATCGGGCCACGCGTTGCTCACGCCGGACTCACGTCCCGCTGCGGCGCAGCCGGGCCTCGACCCGGCTGAGCAGCTCTCTGGGACTGAACGGCTTGACCACATAGTCGTCGGCGCCGGCGCTCAGCCCGCGTTCGACGTCGGCCTCCTGCGCCTTCGCGGTGAGCAGGATGATCGGCAGCTCGCGCAGCTCGGCGTCGTCCCGGACGGCGAGGCAGACCTCCAGCCCGGACAGCCGGGGCATCATCCAGTCCAGGATGACGAGATCGGGGCGCCGATCGCGCATCATCGCCAGTCCCGCCTCGCCGTCGTGCTCCACGAGCACCTCGTGGCCGGCCGCACGGAGCTTCAGCTCCAGCAACAGGCAGATGTCTCGGTCGTCGTCGACGAGGGCGATGGTGCTCATGGCGGCCTCCGGTGTGGGGTGTGCCTTCTCCGGTGAGTTCTCGGCCGTCCGGGGGGCCGACTGAATCCGATCGGCCCAAGGTGATCACCGGAGGCCGCCGAGCGAACGATGAAACCTCACGTGAATGGACCACTACAAAGAGTCATGTCGGGCGCTAGCGTCCATGGCATGGGACGGGGCCGCTCGGTGGATGTGCTGCCGGGGATCGCTCCGGCTGCGGCCGCCGTCGTCGGCTGCGGCGGGCTGGCCGGGTATGGCATGGCCATCACTCACGCCTCCGGCAGCGCGGTGTGGTGGCCGGCCGCGGGCCTCGGCGTCGGTCTGGCGATCATGACGCCGAGGCGGTCGCGAGTGGTTGTCGCAGTGTCGGCGGGCGTGGCCGACACCGCCGTCGGCCTGGCCGCCGGCCACCCGGTGGTGGGTTCGCTGGTGTCCGGACTGCTGGCGGGTCTGCTCTGTGTCCTGGTCGCCACGGCCTTCGACCGGGCGATCCCTGGCGGCCGGCTGGCCCGGCAGGCCGACCTCACCCGTTACGTCGTTGCGGTGTCGGCACCGCTCGCCCTCGTCACCGCAGCGAGCCTCGGCTGGGGTGCCGTCCTGGGCACGTATCCGTCGACCGCTGTCGCCGGCGTGCCCGGCGGTCCAACGGCGTTGGCGGGTACGGCGCTGCACCACCTGCTGGCCCAACTGGTGGGAGTGCTCGTGGTCGCGACGCCGATCCTGCTCTGGTCTGCCCGCCGCGAGCTGGCGGTCCGCGTCGGTCTTGCGGAGAGGATGGGATACCTGCTGGTCACGGCGGGTGTCACGGCAGCGGTGTTCTGGCCGCCTGGGTCGGGGCACCTGGCCTACCTGGCGCTGCTGCCGCTGCTGGCGGCCGGGGTGCGCTGCGAACCGTTCTGGGCTTCGGTGTGCATGGCGACCGCGGCGATGGTGGCGGGGACCGCGGGCGAGCTGGCGAACACGGGAGAGGCTGGTGTCGCGTCCCGGGTTGCCCTGCTGCTGCCCACCTTCCTGGCGGTGGCCACACTGGCGACCCTGGTGCTGGCCACGGCAGTGCAGCAGCGGCGGCGCACCGAGCGTGAGCTCGCCGACGCGCTGGCCGATGCCGAGGCGAGCGCCCGCGACTTCGAGGCTTTCAGCTACGCCGTCGCCCACGACCTGCGTACGCCACTGCGCGCGATCGACGGCTTCGGTCACGCGCTGGCGGTCGACCACAGCCGTGATCTCGCACCCGAGGCGCTGCTGCTGCTGGAGCGGGTCCGCACCGGGGCCCGCTACATGGGCCGCTTGGTGGACGGCCTGCTGATGCTCGCGCGGGTGTCCCGGGTGCAGCCCACGGCCGAGCTGGTCGACGTCAGTCGGCTGGCCCAGGACAGCATCGAGCGGCTCCGCGCCGCCGAGCCCGATCGGCAGGTCCTGGTCACGGTGGCGCCCGGCGCCAGCGCGGCGGTCGACCTGCCACTGTTCGGGATCGTTTTGGACAACCTCATCGGAAATGCCTGGAAATTCACCGCGACAACACCCTCGCCAAAAATAGAGTTCGGCTGGCGGCGGGTAGATGATGGCACCGAACTATGGGTCACCGACAACGGAATGGGATTCGACATGGACTACTCCGACAAACTGTTCAAGCCTTTCCAGCGACTGCACGCCGATACCGAGGTGACGGGCGCGGGGCTGGGCCTGGCCACCACCGCGACGATCGTCGACCGCCATGGCGGCATCATCCGCGCCGCCGGCGAGGTGGGCAAGGGCGCCACGTTCACCGTCGTGCTGCCGTCGCCGCGCGAGGCACTGGAGGAGTGACCTATCTCCTCCTGGTCGAGGACAGTGAGACCGACGAGCTGCTGACCTGCCGAGTGCTGGCCAGTCACCTCGACATCGATGTGATAGTGGTACGCGACGGTGCGGCGGCGCTGGACTTCATGTCCGCTCGCGGCGCGTGGGCCGCTCGGCCGACCGAGCTCCCCAAGGTCGTCCTGCTCGACCTCAACCTGCCCAAGGTCAGTGGGCTGGACGTGCTGCGCGCCATCCGCTCCTCGCCGGAAACCGCGCTCCTGCCGGTGGTGGTGCTCACGTCGTCGGCCGAGGACGTCGACCTGGTCGACGGTTATGCCCGCGGCGCCAACAGCTATGTCGTCAAACCGGTCGACTTCGACGATTTCGCCGAGGCCGTGGCCCGGCTCGGTGTCTACTGGAATCACGTCGATCATGGGCTCCAACCGACTGCCGAGCCGGCGCGCCTCAGGTGAGCCCGCAACCGTGCCGATTGCCTACCCATGACCGCAGCGCCAGCCGAACTCAATCTGGTCGGTGACCCGGCTCAGCCAACCGTCGTCGTCGTCGACGACGACCCCGACATCCTGGACCTGTTGCAGATCCGGCTGCAGCGCGCCGGTTTCGAGGTCTTCACCTATCCCGACGGTCAGGCCGGCGCCGACGCCGTGCGAGACCTGCGTCCCGACATCGCGATCCTGGACTGGATGCTGCCCGGGCGCAGCGGCCTGGATATCTGCCGGGAGATCCGCGCGACGCCCGAGACGCGTGAGACCGCGATCCTGATGATCACCGCCAGGACGCAGGAGCCGTACCGGGAGTGGGGCTACCAGGCGGGCTGCGACCGCTTCCTGACCAAGCCGTTCACCGGTCCCGATCTGCTCCGGATGACGTCGCAGTTGATGGCTCGCCGGCAGCCGACGCGTCCTGACGCGGCGTAGGCAGCATCACACCGGCCGCGGGGGCCAACGGCAGCGTGGCGGTGAACGTCGACCCCACGCCCAGCTCGGACGCCACGGTGATCTGCCCGCCGTGACCGCGTGCGATTTCCTGCGAGACCGCCAACCCCAGCCCGCTGCCCTGGATCTCGTTGTCGTACGCGGAGTCCGCGCGGTGGAACCGGCCGAACACTTTGGGCAGGTCCTCAGCTGAGATGCCGATCCCGTCGTCGGCGACCCGGATCACGAGATCAGCGTGGGTCGCCGTGATCTGGACCCGCACCTGCGCGTCGGTCGCGGAGAACTTGATCGCGTTCGACACGAGGTTGAAGAGCAACCGCTCCAGCTGGTCACGGTCACCGAGCAGGTCCGGCAGCACCGTCGCCACGCTGACCCTGAGCTCGATCGACGAAGCGGCTGCGGCCGGTTGCAGCGCCGCAGTCACGCCCTCGAGCAGCGCCGGGACGTCGATGGGCTGACGGCGTGGCTCGAAGGACCCAGTGTCGACGGTCGACAGCAGCAGGAGGGTGTCGATCAGGCCGAGCAGCCGCTGGCCGTTGCGCTCGATGACCTCCAGGGCGTCACCGGCCATGTCGGGCAGCGCCCCCAACGCGCCCTCGCGCAGCAGTTCGGTGTAGCCGCAGATGCTGGTCAGCGGTGTGCGCAATTCGTGGCTGACGGTGGCGACGAACTGTGTCTTCATCGCGTCCAGCTGCTGCAGCGCGGCGTTTCGCACATCCAGGGCTTCGGCCCGCTTCTGCAGTTCGGCGCGGGCCTGGGTCAGCTCGGCCATCACGCGTGTCTGCTCGGTCATGTCCAGGTGGATGGAGCCGTAGGCGAAGGTGTGCCCGGCCGCGTGGGAGACCGGGTAGTGCACCGCCAGGTAGGTCCGGTCGCCTCTGGTCTCCTCACGCACCAGGGCATGGTCGGCCGCGGTCAGGGCGACGTCGGCGGATTCGCCGCTCTGAAGGGCGGGTAGCCGTTCATAGCTGGGGTTGCTCAACAGCCGGTGGCCGTCGGTGCTCTGCAGGCAGATCGCCGCCGGGGCGTTACCGACCAGGCTGCGCAGCAGGCTGCTGGCGACCTGCCCCTCCTCGCGGGCGGCGCGCGCCTCACGCTGCAGCCGGCGCCGCTCCATCGCGGCCTCGACGCTGCGCCCGAGCCGTGCCAGCCGGTCCTTCAGCAGGTAATCCATGGCGCCGTGCCGGATGGTGGCGACGCAGGTCTCCTCGTCCATCACGCCGCTGACCACTATCACGGGCGGCGGATCGGGGACCCGGGCGGCCACAGCCAGGACGTCGAGCGCGGTCATGCCCGGCAGGGAGTAGTCCGCGAGCACGACGTCCGGTGCGGCGAGCAGACCCAGCTGGACGCCGATCAGGGTGTCGGCGAGCGTCCAGTCTGGATGGAAGCCGGCGCGGCGCAGCGCGGCGATGAGCATCTCGGCGTCGTCCGAACTGTCCTCGACGACGAGGACCCGCAACGGCCGGAGCCCGTCCGCCGTCATGCCGCCAGCGGCAGCGTGAAGTGGAACGACGCCCCGCCGCCCGGCGACGCCTGTGCCCAGACCTGCCCCCCGTGCGATCCGATGATCCTCTTGACCAGTGCGAGGCCGACGCCGTGGCCTGGGTAGTCCCGTGCGGCGTGGGCCCGCCGGAACATCGAGAAGATGTCGCGGCCGTGGGCCTCGTCGATGCCGACGCCGTGGTCACGGACCCAGTACTCCGCCAGCGCGGCGCCGTCACCGCACTGCGCTCCCACCTCGATCACGTCGGAGCGCCCGGCGCTGAACTTGACCGCGTTTCCCAGCAGGCTCTCCCACACTCGGCGCAGCAGCTCGGCATCGCCATCGGCGGGGGGCAGCGGGCCCATCTGGAGGCGCTGACCGGTGGGCGCGGCTCTGACGACGTCCCATGCCCGGCTCGCCAGCGCCATCATGTCCACCGTCGTCCAGCCGAGCGTCCCAGGCTGCACGCGGTACAGCGCCAGCAGGCCGTCGATCAGCTCGGCCATCAGGGCGGCGTTGCCGCGGATCCGCGAGACGTAGCCCATCGCCTCGTCGCTGAGCTCGGCGCCGAAGTCCTCGACCAGCAGCTGGCTGAAACCCGACACGGCCCGCAGCGGGGCCCGCAGGTCGTGGGAGATCGAGTAGGCCAGCGCCGCGAGGTCGGCTCGCAGCGCCTCGACCTCCTGCACGGGGTCGAGAAGGCGGTGACGATCCTCCACTTCGGCCACCATTGACAGATCGGTCGCCCCCCCACCGCTGCTTGACCTTCCCGAGCCCCCTGAGCTGGACGTTCGCCGTTTCGGCGGAGCCGGTCCGTGGCGCTCGGGTGATGGTGTATCCGCCTGGCGCAATACCCCTCAGGACTTGACGACGAGGACGGGGGGATAGCTCGGTACCCCGCACATAGCTGCGCCACAGCGTCCCGACGTGTTTCTTCAACCTTGGCGGCCGAATCTGCTGAGCAAGCAACCCGGAAGGTCCCGGGCTCCAAGGAGGACATGACATGCGCAAGCGACTCACCGCCGCGGCGATAGCCGGAGCCGTCGGCATCGCTGGGCTCGGCGGATTGGCGATCAATGCGAATGCGATGGCATCGAGCGCCCCGACGAGCGCCGCGACCAGCGCGTCGGCGACAGCTGACGACACGGCGCCCACCGAGAACGACTCCCGGCGGACCGGGTTCACCGACCACATACGCGATGCGCTCGCGGGCCTGGTCGGTGACGGCACCATCACCTCCGAACAGGCGCAGGCCGTCGCCGACACGCTGGCGGCCCAGATCCCCGAGCGCCGTCCGGGCGGGCATGGCGCCTTCGGCGAGCCCGGCGGCCATCACGGCGGCTTCGGCCGGCCCGGCATGGACCCCGCGGTTGTCATCACGGCCCTGGTCGACGCGGCGCAGGAGCAGCTCGATGCGGCGGTCGCGGCCGGTGACGTGGACCAGGCCCGCGCTGACGAGATCGCCGCGGACATCGAGACCCGGATCACCGACATCGTGCAGAACGGCTTCGCGGAGCGCGGCGGCCCCGGGGCGGCCCGTTCCCTTCGGTGACCGGGGAGCCGAGACCAGCGCCACCAGTGGAGAACGTCAGCCGCGCGGGATGGACTCGACAATGAAGCTGGGGGTCGAGTCGGTCTCGCTTCGGCGGTCGCGGTCGACGCTGTCGTTGGGGTCGGCGACGTTGGTCAGCAGGGTGAACGAGGAGGCGTCGGGCGCCACGATACCGAGGAACGCCAACTTGGCGGTCACCGTGGTGCCGCCGGCCATCGACACCTTCGGGTTCTGCCACGAGGGTTGCAGCCGGTAGGCGACGCCGAGGTTGTCGACAAGCCAGACGGGGTCGTCCGCCAGTTCGATCGGGGAGGGCGATCGATTGGCGATCCGGGCGTCGACCACGATGCCCTTCTCGGCGACGGTGAGGGCGTCGACCGCCAGCACGGCGCCGTTCGGGTGCTCGTCGGCACCCAGTCGCGAGCCCGGTGGCGCCGCAGCGGCGGCGCCGCGCTCGTCGATCACCACCTCGACGCGACGGTTCTGCGCACGCCCCTCGGGATTGTCATTGCCGAAGAATCCGGTGTTCGGCTGGACCGGTTCGCTCTCGCCGCGCCAGTCGCTCAGCAACCGCCCCTGCGACACCCCCTGGGAGACGAGGTATCTCACCGCGGCCACGGTGCGTTCCTGCGACAGTTCGAGGTTGTAGCCCTCGGTGCCGATGGCATCGGTGTGCCCGACCACCTCGATCGTCGAGTCCTGGCTGGCCACGATCAGGTCGGTCACTTGATCGAGCAACGCGACGCCGTCCGGACGCAGCGTGGCGGCGTCGAAGTCGAACAGCACGTCCTCGTCGAGGACCACGACGGTCTGCGGTGCGATCGCCCCGCCGCGGCCGGTCACGCGCAGCACGGTGGTCGGAATCCCCTCGTCGGACACCTGAGCCGAGGTGCCGGCTTCCGGCGCCGACACCGCTACGTCGGTACCGGGCTCGAGCGGCCGCGCATCGCGGTCGGCGGCCCGCGCCTCGCGGTTGAGGAGGATCAGCATCGCGCCGATGAAGATCATCAGAGCGATGAGGATGATCGCGATGATCCACCGCCGCTCCCGCCACCATGGCTCTTCGTCGTCGTCGTTCGGCGGGCGGTCCCAGCTCCAGCCGCGCCAGCGGTCGGCGTCGGGGTCCTTGCGCCCAGCCGGCACCAGGGTCATGGCCTGCTCATGGGATCGGGATGCCGTCGATATAGAAGTTCGGGATGTCGGTGTCGCGCTCGCGGTCGGCGGTGTCGACGGCCGCCGCGAAGTCGGTGACGTTGGTCTTCAGCGCGAACGTGGTGGCCTCGGCCGGGACGCGCCCGAGGAAGACCACACTGCCACTCAGCTCCTGGCCGGGACCAGCGCGCAGATCCGGGTTTGGGCCCTGGTGGTCGTAGCGGTAGGGGTTGCCGAAGTCGTCGACGAGGTAGGTGTCGCGGTTGCGGAACAACCCGCTGTCCACCAGTCGGATCTCCTCGACGTAGCCGTTGATCAGGGAGATGTCGAGCGCGATCGAGTTGGGTCGGACCTGGACGCCGCGGACCGCGAGGACGGCTCCGTTGGGGTGCCGGTCGACCAGTTGCGCGTCGGCCAGGGACAGCGTGGCGGTTGCGCCGGCCGTCGCGCTCGCCGTTGATTGCGGGTCGCTGCCACTGCCGACGGTGCACCCGGCGAAGGCCAGGCAACCGGCCAGCAGAGCGGCGACCAGGGGCGCAGCTCGGGTACGTCGCAGCCGCACTGGTAGCGACATTGCCCCTCCTGAGGTGGTGGACGAACACCCATTGTCATCGTCGCCGACAAATCCGGCACTACGGTGGTGACCCGCCGACGTGATAGGACAGACTGCCCGGATGGCCGCGACGTCGCCCTCGTTCGCCGGGGTCGTGCTGGCCGGGGGCCGTGGCCGCCGGTTGGCGCGGGCGATGGGTCTGGACACTGTGGACAAGGCATCACTGCAGGTCGGGGAGCTGTCCATGCTGGACAGCGTGCTCGCGGCGCTTCAGGGCGCGGACCGCGTCGTCGTGGTCGGCGGCGCGACGGCCCCACCCGGGACCACCCACGTCGTCGAGCGACCGGCGGGTGGCGGGCCGGTCGCGGGGCTGGCAGCCGGGCTCGATGTGGTCGACACCCCAGTCACCGTGGTGCTGGCGACCGACCTGCCGCGCGTCGATGTCGAGGTCGTCGAGTGGTTGCGTTCGGCACTGTCTACGACGCCGCCGGATGTGGCCGCCGTGATGCCGACGGGCGCCGACGGGCGTCGACAGCCGCTGGCCGCCGCATACCGCACCGAACCGCTGCGGGCGGCACTGCGCAGTCTCGGCGATCCTGCCGGGCACTCCATGCGGGACCTCTGCGCGCACTTGGTGATCACCGAACTGGACGTGGGCGATTTGTCCGGAAAACTCATGGACGTGGACACAACAGAGGACCTCGCGGCGGCCCGGTTGCACGCCTGGGCCGCCGCACTCGTCAGCACACTCGACGTGCCGCTCAACCCCAAGGCCGTGGCGGAGGTCATCAGCCTCGTGCTCGACATGGCGCGCGACGCCGCCCACGGGATTGCGAGGCCTGCGGCACCCGTGACGACCTTCTTGGCGGGCGTGGCGGTGGGCGCAGCGCTGACCAGCAGCGATTCCGATGTGGATGCCATCGTCCGCCAGGTCGGCGACACGGTCGCGGTGGTTCTCACCCGGCACAAGGTGGGGTAGGCCCTACCTCCGTTTGACCGGGGTGCGCCAGCGCCGCCGACCCCGCTGCGCCACGAGGGTGGACCTGCAGATCTCCGCAGCCCTCAATCGAAGGAGTCTTCATGTCCACCGTGCTCGACCGCGCGACCCCGACCCCACCTGGCGGCCCCCTCCCCAGTCCCGAGCCCGCCTCGCGTCGCCCGCGCTTCGACCTCGTCGCCGCCGGGGTCGCGGGATCGACCCGGCACCCCTGGCTCGTGCTGATCGCGGGGCTGCTCGTCGTGGCGGCCGCCGTGTTCGGCCTCAGCCAGGGCATTGCGACCACCACCGGCGAGGACGAGCGCATCGGCGACTCCGGTACAGCAGCCGCCCTGATCAGCGGAGCCGACTTCGGCGAGGCGCCGACCGAGACCGTGGTCATCACCGCCACGGACGGCAGTGCGCTGGTCGCCGCCGATGTCGCGGCGCTCGGCACCGAGCTCGATGCCCGGCTCTCGGGTCTGGTCGGGGTCGCGGACGTTGCGGCACCGGTCATCTCGCCTGATGCGTCGGTCGCCATCGTGCCGGTCATCCTCGACGCATCCGCCGACGACGACGAGGCGATCAGTGTCGCCGCCGAACAGATGATCGCCGAGCGTGCCGCCCTCGATCGCGAGAACACCCGCTTCGACATCCGCCAGACCGGCCCGGCGTCGGTCAATGCCGAGCTCGTCGAGACCATCGACGCCGACTTCCTGCGCGCGGAACTGCTGGCGCTGCCCATCACCCTCATCGTGCTGCTGCTGGCCTTCGGCGCCGGCGTGGCCGCGCTGGTGCCGGTCGCCATCGGTATGGCCAGCGTGGTGACGGCGCTCGGCCTGACTGCCGCGCTCTCGCAGGTCGTGCCGGTCAACCAGAACGCCCAGAGCCTCGTCCTGCTGATCGGTCTGGCAGTCGGCGTGGACTACGCACTGTTCATCCTGCGGCGCACCCGCGAGGAGCGCGCTCGCGGCCTGAGCCCCCGGGCAGCCGTCGCCGCCACGGGGACAACCGCCGTGCGTGCTGTCGTCATCTCCGGCGTCACGGTGGTCGTCGCGATGGCGGGTTTGCTGGTCGCCGGCGGCATGTTCACCTCGTTGGGGATCGGCACCGCCGCCGTCGTGCTGGTGTCGGTGATCGCGTCCGCGACCACCCTGCCCGCGCTGCTGGCGGTGCTCGGCGACAAGGTCGAAGGACTGCGGATGCCGTGGCGCCGCCGCCGGGCCGCCCCGGCCGTGGCAGACAAGGCCACCACCGATGAGACCGGCGAGGGCACGTCCGGTGTGTGGGGGCGCCTCGCCGCCGCCGTGGTCCGCCGCCCGCTCGCATGGGGCATCAGTGCCACTCTCATCCTCCTGGCCATCGCCGCCCCGGCGCTGGGCATGCGTACCGCCATCGGTGGCACCGAAACGCTGCCCGACGGGTTCGAGTCGATCGAGGCCTTCGACGCGCTGTCGGCGGGCTTCCCCAGTGACGGCGACACGGTCGACGTCGTGGTGAAGGCCGCTCCGGGTGACGCGGGTGCCGTGTCACAGGCGCTGAACACGACGCGGACCGACGCCGTGGCGCTCGGCGTGGCCATCGGTGAGCTGGACGTCACCGAGTCCGTCGACGGCACCGTCCACGTCCTGCACCTCGGTGCGGTCGGTGATGCCTCCTCAGCCCTCGCCAAGCAGTCGGTCGACGACATCCGGGACATCCTGGTGCCCGAGCTGTCCGAGCAGTTGTCAGCAGCCGGGGTGGACAGCGAGATCGCGGTGGGTGGTGCCATCGCGTCGTCCGTGGACTTCACCGACTGGCTGGACCAGCGGCTGCCGCTGGTCATCGGGTTCGTGCTGCTGCTGACGCTGATCGTCATGGCGCTGTCCTTCGGGTCGCTGTCGCTGGCCGTGGCGACCGTCGGGCTCAACCTGCTTTCGGTCGGGGCCGCCTACGGCGTGCTGACGCTGGTGTTCCAGGGCACCTGGGCAGAGGGTCTGCTCGGGTTCACCTCGACGGGCGCGATCGCGTCCTGGCTGCCGTTGATGCTGTTCGTCATCCTGTTCGGCCTGTCGATGGACTACCACGTGTTCGTGGTCAGCCGGGTGCGCGAGGCCTTCCTGGCCGGTGCCAGCCCAAGGGCGGCAGTGGTGATGGGCGTCGCCCGCTCGGCCGGTGTGGTCACCAGTGCGGCCGCCGTGATGATCGCCGTCTTCTCGATCTTCGGCACGCTGTCCATGCTGGAGATGAAGCAGATGGGCGTCGGCCTGGCCGCTGCCGTGCTGATCGACGCCACCCTGGTGCGCGGGGTGCTGCTGCCCGCCGTGCTGGCCTCGCTGGGCCGCCGGGCGCACACCGGTCCCCGGTGGCTGCCCGCCCTGCACGGCTGACCAGCCGCGACGGGATCGGGCAACTGATTCCGCACCGGCGTGCCGTGGGATGCTCCGGGTCGTGACGCCATCAGCGTTCGGCCCCACGCCCCGGAGCACCCCCACCCGGCTGCGCGAGAAGGTGACCTACGACGTGGCCACGGCCCACGCGATCCTCGACGAGGCGCTGGTGTGCCACGTGGGCTTCATCGTCGACGGGGCGCCGCGGGTGCTGCCGACGATCCACGCCCGGCTCGGTGCTCGGCTCTACGTCCACGGTTCCACCGGCACCCCCCTGCTCCGGCTGGCACGACAGGCCGGGCCGGGGGGTATCGACGTCTGCGTCACCGTGACGCTGCTGGACGGCATCGTGCTGGCCCGCAGCCAGTTCGAGAGCTCGATGAACTACCGCTGCGTCGTGGCGCAGGGCCGGGCGGTGCTGGTCACCGACCCCGACGAGCGGGACGCCGCGCTGCACCGGATCGCCGAGCACGTCTCGCCCGGCCGCACGGCCACCAGCCGCGCCGGCAACGGCAAGGAACTGGCCGCCACCGCCGTGCTCGGCCTGGATCTGGTCGAGGTCTCCGTCAAGTCCTCGACCGGGGACCCCGAGGACGACCCCGCTGACCTCGACGGCCCGTACTGGGCCGGGGTATTACCCGTCTCGCTGGTGTTCGGTGAGCCGCAGCCTTCCGCCGACCTGCGGCCTGGCATCGAGCCGCCCAGTCATCTGCTGAAGTACGGCCGCCCCTCCACACGCAATTAACGACCGATCGTGCGTTGTCGGGGCCGCCAACAGAGCGTAGGTAGGCGTGTCGTCCAGTGGCGGAGTGGCTCTCGCCGCGCCGGTCAGGTGGCGAGCGCGAATCGGCCGCGCGCGTAGGCCGCAATGACGGTGAGCATCGCCAGGCCGGCAGCCGTCGCCGCCCCCTGCGCAGCGCGGGCGACCCCCGCAGCCCCGACGATGAGCCCCGCAGTCCCGAGAGCGGTCAACAGACCGCCCAGCAGGAGGAACATCCGCTCACTGAAGGCCCAGGAGAAGGGCAGGAAGTGCAGGCCGACAACAGCCGCGATCAGCGCGGGCCGAAGGTCTTCGGCCTCGTACTGGACCAGCAGGCCGGAACCGGCGGCGAGGAGTGCGACCTCCCCGGCGACGCAGAGCACATAGACGATCAGCGCGGCGGGGTGCGGTCGTCGCAGGACCCCAAGAGCCCGAGGTCGCACGTAGTGGCCGTACATGATGACCAGGGTGAGGAGCACCGCGGTCACACCGGACACGACCGCCACGACGGGGCCAAGAGCTCTGCCGTTGTCGAATACGAACACCAGTCCCCCGACGACACCGATGAGACTGCCCCAGCGGCGTGGGTCCACGGCGGGAGGCGGCTCCCCGACATCCGGGCCGTACTGACGGCGCGTCGCCTCGCGGGTCATGGGTCAATTGTACGGTGGCGCCCAGTAACGGGACGGCGTGTCAGCGCAGTCGCGGGTCGAAGCAGACCTTCACGGTGCCCAACCGTCCGGCGCTGGAGGCATGATCCAGCGCCTCTCGCCAGCGGTGTAGCGGGTACACCCCGCCGACCACGCCGTCCAGTGGCGCCTGCGCGGCCAGCCGCAGCGCGACGTCGAAGGCGTCACCGCTGCTGCAGTAGGACCCGGCCAGCTCCAGCTCGCGGAACCAGGCCGGCGACAGGTCCGCACCCGCCACGGGCATCCCCGACAGCACCACCCGGCCACCGGCCCTCGTCGCCCGCAGGGCCAGGTCCAGCGACGAGGCGGACCCGACCGCGTCCACCGACACGTCCACCCCGCCGAGCAGGAAGTCCGACGCCTGCGACCCGCCGATCGAGCGTGGCGCCTTGGGCACCACGGTCAGTGCCCGGGTCGCGCGGCGCACCCCACGCAACGCCTCGTCCGGGCTGACAACGTCGGTCGCGCCGAACGACTTGGCCAGCGCCCGCTGCGCGCCGTGCTTGGCGACCACGACGATCCGGCCCGCCGGCGTCAACTGCCGCAGTGCCAGCGTCGCGAACAGCCCGACCGCGCCGGCACCGGAGACCAGGACCGTGTCGCCCTCCTCGACTCGGGCCCGCCGGGCGAGGTGCACCGCGCACGCCAGCGGCTCGACGAGGACGGCGCGCTCGTCCGGCAAGTCCTCGGGCACCACGTGCAGTTGCGAGCGGTGGGCCACCATCCGCTCGCCCCAGCCGCCGCCGGTCGAGGCGCAGTACCCCGTCTGCAGGCCAGGGCGCAGGTGACCGACGGTGACCCGTTCGCAGTGGTTCGTGGCACCCGAGGCGCACGGGCCACACAGGTCCAGGCCGCGGGCCTCGCAGGCCAGCACCGGGTCGACGACCACCCGAGTGCCCTTGGCCAGGTCGGCGACGTCGGCGGCGAGCTCGGCGACGACCTCGTGACCGGGCACGCACGGCAGCGACGTCAGGCCGGTGAAGTACAGCGAGGTGGAGCCGGTGACCGCTCCCAGGTCCGAGCCGCAGATGCCCGCCAGCCGGGGCCGCAGCGGCACCCAGCCGGGCGCGCGCACCTCGGGTTCGGAGATCGTCACGAGTCGCAGCGGTGCCATCGGCCCCACCAGCAGCCCCGGGATCGACGCGCCGGTGGCCGAGACAGTGCGCGCCAGGGCGTACCGGGGAACCGAACGGAACAACTCGACAGCCAGCATCACGGCAGCGATCCTGCCAGTCGCCGGGTTGGCGCTCGTGACGGGAACGTGATCTACGCCGTTTACGATGCGCCGCATGACGCGCCGACTGCTGGCTCCTGCCGTTTCTGTCCTCCTCCTGACCGGACTCGCCGCGTGCGGGTCCGAGGAGTCCTCGTCCGACTCAGCCGACGACACGGCGGCCGCCGTCGAGACCTCACCGGCCGAGACCACCGACGAGGCGCCGGGCGCCTCGTCCGGCGCGGCGGGCGGCGAATGCTCGCCCGACAGCCTGGAGACCACGACCGCAGGCACCCTCACATGGGGGACCAGCGACCCGGCCTTCGAGCCGTGGATGGTCGACAACGACCCGGCGAACGGCGAGGGTTTCGAGTCCGCGGTGGCCGCGGCGGTCACCGAGCAGCTCGGCCTCACCTCCACCGAGTGGGTGCGCGGCACATTCGACACGATCATCGCCCCCGGGCCCAAGGACTTCGACGTGGCCATCAACCAGGTGTCGATCACCGATGAGCGGCGGGCCGCCATCGACTTCTCCTCGTCCTACTACGACGCCCGCCAGGCGGTCATTGCGATCGAGGGCAACCCCGCCGCCTCGGCGACCAGCCTGGCGGAGCTGGCCGACGTCCGACTGGGCGCGGCGATCGGCACCACGAGCCTGGAGGCGATCAACACGCTGATCGCGCCGGCCGTCGAGGCCGCTGCCTTCAACAGCAACGACGACGCCAAGCTGGCACTGTCCAACGGCCAGGTCGACGCGATCGTCGTCGACCTGCCGACGGCGTTCTTCCTGACCGCGGTCGAGCTGGACGGTGGGGTCATCGTCGGCCAGCTGCCGCAGATCGACGGCCAGACCGAGCAGTTCGGCCTGGTTCTCGACCTGGACAGCCCGCTGACGGACTGCGTCTCGCAGGCGGTCGACGCGTTGCGGGAGGACGGCACGTTGGCCGACCTCGAGGCCGAATGGCTCTCGGAGACCGCGGGCGCCCCCGAGCTCTCCTGAGCCCTGACCGCACGCCGCCACCCGAGTTCCGGCTGCCCCGGTGACGCCCGACGCCGACGTCACCGGAGGGTGGCGCCTCGAGCCGAGTCCGGTCGAGGTAGCCCGGCGAGCAGTCCGGGAGCGCCGCCGCCGGCAGTCGATCCTGACCGCCGCCGTCAGCACCACCGCCTTCGTGCTGATCGTGGGTTTCGCGGTCTCCAGCGCACCGGGGTGGGACCGGGTCAGCGCGACGTTCTTCAGCGTGAGCGTGGCGTGGGACGTGCTGCCGGTCGTCGCCCAAGGGCTGTGGCTCAACATCCGGGTGCTGGCCCTCGCGATCATCTTCGTGCCGGCGATCGGGCTGGGGGTCGCGTTGTTGCGGACGTTGCGGGGACCGGTGTTCCTGCCGCTGCGACTGTTCGCCATCGCCTACGTCGACATCTTCCGCGGCCTGCCGTTGCTGCTCATGTTGTACCTGATCGGGTTCGGGGTGCCGGCGCTGCGGCTGGAGGGGTTCACGCCATCGGCGTTCTGGCTCGGCACCGTGGCCGTGACGATCACGTACTCCTCCTACGTGTCGGAGGTCTTCCGGGCGGGCATCGAGTCGATCCACCCGTCGCAGCGGCTGGCGGCGCGCTCGCTCGGACTGTCCTACCCGGCCACGATGCGGCGGGTGATATTGCCGCAAGCGGTTCGCAACGTGACCCCGGCCCTGCTCAACGACCTCGTCGCGCTGCAGAAGGACGTCGGCCTGATCTCGATCCTCGGCTTGTACGACGCGATCCGGCGCGCCCAGATCGAGGTGGCGGCCTCGTTCAACTTCACGCCGTACGTGGTCGCGGGCCTGCTGTTCGTCGCGTTGTCGGTGCCGACCGGACGGCTGGCGGATGCGGTCAACCTGCGCGCAGCGCGCCGGCAGCAGGCGAGCGTCGCGTGAGCGTGCTGCTGGAGGCGCGCAACGTCGTCAAGGCGTACGGGCACACGCCGGTGCTGCGCGGGATCGACCTGTCGATCGATGAGGGTCAGGTGGTCGCCCTCGTCGGGGCCTCGGGTTCGGGCAAGTCGACGCTGCTGCGCTGCCTGTCGCTGCTCGAACCTGTCAGCGACGGGCAGGTGTTCCTCGACGGCGAGGACATCACCGACCCATCGGCGCGAACCGACCGGGTGCGGTCGAAGTTCGGTGTCGTGTTCCAGGCGTTCAACCTGTTCCCGCACCTGACGGTGATGCAGAACATCACGTTGGCGCCGCGGCGGGTCCATGGCCGGTCCCGGGTGCAGGCGGAGGCCAGGGGCAGGGAGCTGCTGGAGCGGATCGGGCTCGGCGGGCGCGGCAGCGACTACCCCGACCGACTCTCGGGCGGCCAGCAGCAGCGGGTGGCCATCGTGCGTGCCATCGCGGTCGAGCCACGAGTGCTGATCCTCGACGAGGTGACCAGCGCGCTCGACCCGACGCTGGTGGCGGGGGTGCTGGCACTCGTCCGCGAGCTGGCCGGGCAAGGGCGCACGATCGTCATGGCCACCCACGAGCTCGGATTTGCTCGCCAGGTCGCGGACCGGCTGTGCGTGCTGGGCGAAGGAACGATCATCGAGCAGGGACCACCCGCCCAGGTCCTCGGCGAGCCCCGCGACGCCCGCACCCGCGCCTTCCTCGGCCAGGTCGCCGACTCCGGCCGTCTCTGACCCGCCCCAGCCGCCCCAGCCGCCCCAGCCGCCCCAGCCGCCCCGGGGGGCAGTGGGGTCGGGCTCACGCGAGGTGGAGGGTCACTGGAGACCGACGAGCTCGACCATCCGGTCCAGCTCGAGCTCGTAGACCGCGGCGGCCGCGGCGTCGGCGATCACCCGGTGGCGGTGACCCCACAGCTGCGAGCCGATCGACCCGAGAATGTACGTCCAGGCGACCATGCCCCGGAGCAGCAGGTCGTCGGGAACGGCAGCCGGGTCCTCGAACACTGCGCGCAGCTCCAGCGAGTCGTGCAGTTCGGCGGGCACGGTCCCACGGTCACGCGCGGCGCCGGCCTCGGTGACGTCCAACAGGATTCGGGACAGGACGACGGGGGCCCGGATCGCCGGACCGACGGTGTCCGAGGGCGCCACGTACCCGGGCACCGGCGAGCCGTAGATCAACGCCCACTGCTGCGGCTCGGCAACGGCCCACTCGCGGCTCGCCCGCCCCACCGCCCGGTAGCGATCACCGAACGCGGCGCGGTCGACGGCGGCCTCCGCTCGCTCGACCACCTCACCCAGCGCGTCGTAGGACTCGATGATCAGGGCGGTCAGCAGGGCGTCCCGACTGGGGAAGTAGCGGTAGACCGCCGACGACACGAGTCCGACGTCCCTGGCCACGGCGCGGAAGCTCAGCCCGGCGGGACCCTCCTCGGCCAGATGCCGGCGGGCCGAGGCGAGGATCTCGCCCCGCATCTCTTCGCGCACCCGCGCTCGCAGCCCGCGCGCCGGTGGCGGCTCGGTGGTCGTCATGCCTCAGTTGAACACGAACGAGAGAGCAATGCAACGATACGAGAGCGCTGCTCTTGACATGGCGCGGATATAGGGAGCACTATTCCGTTCTGAGAGCGATGCTCTCCTCAACGAAAGGATCTCACCCATGACCACCACCCACCTCGTCGTAGGCTCCGGCCCGGTCGGGACGGCTATCGCCCACGAACTCGTCACCAGCGGTCACGAGGTCGTCCTCGCCTCTCGATCCGGCAAGGGCCATGACATCAGCGGCGTGCGCCGGGTCGCGGTCGACGCCGCGGACGGCCCGGCCATCAGCGCGCTCGCAACCGGCGCGGATGTGATCTACAACGCCGTCAACCCGCCGAAGTACCACACGTGGCCCACTGTGTGGCCGCCGATCGCCGCCGCCCTGCTGAGCGCTGCCGAACGCAGCGGTGCCGTGCTGGCGACGGTCGCCAACCTGTACGTCTATGGCCGT
>Ga0163144_10004548_pt1 | contig 31168 bp, 23 predicted proteins | sample OliLak19BULKMAT1_FD_123175 | JGI IMG/M metagenome (GOLD analysis project Ga0163144, IMG submission 123175) | Freshwater microbial mat bacterial communities from Lake Vanda, McMurdo Dry Valleys, Antarctica - Oligotrophic Lake LV.19.BULKMAT1 | ecosystem: Environmental > Aquatic > Freshwater >... | reverse complement strand
TAATGAGTTTGTGATCCAAACCTTCAAAATAGGATCTTAAAATGATTGGTTCTGCAGCATTCGTAGCTACTAAAATAATATCAGCTGTAGTAATCTGTTGCTGTAATTCATTGATGGGAGCAGATTGTAACCCTAATTCATCTGCCAACAAAGTTGCTTTCTCTTCTGTACGGTTAATGAGTATGATATTTTTTGTACCAAGGTAATCTACCAGGTTTTTACAGGTGTTACGACCAAATTTACCGGTACCCAATAAAACAATCTTTTTGTTTTTGATTCCCTTTACATGCTGGCGAATATATTGTATTGCAGCAAAAGAAACTGAAACGGTTCCATCGCTCAATGCGGTTCTGTTCTTAATCGCTTTAGAAGATTGCAACATGCAATTCACCAAACGTTCAGTAAATGCGTCAATACGATTGTATTGCTTGGCAATTTTTGCTGATTGTTTGATCTGGCCTACAATTTCATAATCGCCCAATATCTGTGAATCCAATCCGCCACCTACATAAAACAGGTGTTCAACAGCTTTTAAACCTTGTTTGACATAGGACAATTGAATAAATGTTTCAGCAGAACCTTCAGTTTGTGAACAAAGAAGCGCAATGAGTTGATGAACATTTTCAGCAAATCCATAAATTTCCGTGCGGTTGCAGGTTGAAACAATAAAAAATTCATTTACAGTATAAGAAGCAGCTTGTTCAAGAATTGTAGCATATTGTTCATTGCTGATAGCGAATTGTCCTCTGATCAATGCATCCGTCTTGCGGTAATTGATTCCGGCAATAAAAAATTTCGATATGTCTTTTGAATTTGTTCCAGGCATTGTGTTCAACTTTTCATCACGGCAAATGTACTTGCGGAGCGTTAACAGACCTAAAAAATCTGTCATTACACTGTCATTTTAACTACTGATTTTCATCAGGTTAACGACTGTTCATCATCCTTGAAAGCTGCGTCTATCAAATGTTTCAACTCATTCAGAAAAATACTCAGTTCATACAAATAGATTTTGTTTTTGAACTTTTATTTTCCTGAACAGTTACTTTTGCAACGAATAAAAAATGATATGCAAAGCAGCAACAAGAAAGGAATCCTGTTAATGAATCTTGGTTCACCTGATTCAACGGAGGTAAAAGATGTACGACGTTACCTCAATGAATTTTTGATGGATGAGCGGGTGATTGATTATCCCTACTTGTTGCGGTTGTTACTGGTAAAAGGAATTATTACACGGTTTCGTGCGCCTAAATCGGCAGAAGCTTACAGTACTATCTGGACAAAAGAAGGTTCTCCATTAATTGTTTTGACCAAACAATTACAGGATGCACTCGATCAGCAAATTGATATGCCGGTTGAAATTGCTATGCGTTATGGAAACCCTGCGGTGAATTATGCCTTGGATAATTTATTACAAAAAAATCCAGATTTGAATGAGGTGATTGCAGTGCCTTTGTATCCGCATTATGCAATGGCATCTTATGAAACAGCGGTAGAGAGTGCAAAAGAAATTCATGCAAAGAATAAATATTCGTTTAAGCTTAGTTTCATTAAGCCCTATTATAATGAAGAGCATTACATCAATGCTATGGCCGAAAATATCCGCCCTTACCTGGAGCAGGAGTACGATCATATCTTATTCAGCTACCATGGTATCCCTGAGCGGCATTTAACAAAAACAGATCCTACTAATTGTCATTGTTTAAAAGTAACTGATTGTTGTAACGTAGCTTCACCGGCACATGATACCTGTTACCGTCATCAATGTGTGGTAACTACGAAACTGATTGCTGAAAAACTGGGATTGCCGGAAAATAAACACAGCTTATCGTTTCAGTCAAGATTGGCCGGAGAACAATGGTTGAGACCTTATACTGATTTCAGGTTACGGGATATGCCCAAAGAAGGAATTAAAAAGTTATTGATTCTTTGCCCGGCATTTGTAAGTGATTGTTTGGAAACATTAGAAGAAATTGCTGAACGTGGAAAAGAAACATTTATGGAAGCAGGAGGTGAATCTTATACCATGATTCCTTGTATGAATGTGCATCCGTTATGGGTGCAGGCAATTGCAAATTATGTTGAAGGAGTTGCGGGTGGAAATAGAGAGATGGTGCTTGCGGGGTGAATTGTGAGTAGTCAATAATGAGTGTTGCCGCTAAAGTAAAAATGATTACATGAAACAAATACATCTTTTGTTTTAATAAAAGGATTGAATGATGAGTGGTGTTTTATTCACCATTCACCATTCTCCATTCACGAAAATGTATCTCTACATTAAAGCCATTCATATCATTTTCATTGTTACTTGGTTTGCAGGTTTATTCTACATGCCACGTTTGTTTATTTATAATGTGGAAGCTAATCAGAAACACGAAACCAGCCGAAAAGTATTGCAGGAACAATTTGGCATTATGATGAAACGCCTGTGGTATGTTATCACCTGGCCCTCAGCCGTTCTAACCTTGGTTTTTGGTTTCTGGGTTTTGTTTGAGAGTGGTTATTCAAAACTTGTATTTGAACCCGCCGGCAGATGGATGTTAATTAAACTGATTTTTGTTCTCTTTTTATATCTCTATCATTTTTCCCTCCATAGAATTTACAAACAGCAAATACGGGGAGTATTCAACTATTCTTCACAACAGCTCCGCATCTGGAATGAAGTAGCTACTATTTTTTTAGTAGCTATTACTATGCTGGTTGTAGTAAAACAAAACATGAGTTTTGTTTGGGGAGTTGGTGGGCTGGTTCTTTTTGTCGTCCTGCTGATGAGTGGCATTAAAATCTACAAGTTGCTCAGAAATGGAAAGAAGCCGGGTTGATCTGGCTTTTCATGCCTGATCGTCTCTTATTTCATCCATAAAAGGCCGTGAGTTTTCCTTAACTTCGCACTCTTTTTAAAACGGCTATGAGTTTGAAGTACAGAGAATTTTCACAGTTAAATTTACCCTCCATTGAACAGGAAATCCTGGTAAAATGGGACGTTGAGAAGGCATTTGAAAAAAGCATTGAAGTAAGGAACGGAGCTGTTCCCTTTATTTTTTACGAAGGGCCGCCCAGTGCCAACGGTATGCCCGGTATTCACCATGTTATTTCAAGAACATTGAAAGATTTGGTATGCCGTTATAAAACTATGAAAGGTTTCCAGGTAAAACGCAAGGGCGGTTGGGATACACATGGGTTGCCAATTGAGTTAGGTGTTGAGAAAGAACTCGGCATCACCAAAGAAGATATTGGTGTAAAGATCAGTGTTGAAGAATACAACAAGAAATGCCGTGAAGCGGTATTGCGTTATAAAGACAAGTGGGACGACATCACCAAAAAGATGGGTTACTGGGTTGACCTCAATGATCCTTACATTACTTTCAAAAATGAATACATTGAAACCTTATGGTGGTTGCTGAAGCAATTGTACAATAAAGGACTGTTGTATGAAAGTGTAAGTATTCAGCCGTATTCACCGGCAGCAGGTACAGGTTTAAGTAGTCATGAATTAAATCAGCCCGGTACATACAAGGATGTAAAAGATACTTCTGCGGTAGCGATGTTCAAAGCCATAGAAAATGAACGTTCCAAATTTTTATTTGAGGCTGCGTATAACTCCCTCCCCGTAGGGGTGGGCCGGGAGGGGTCCGTCTATTTCCTTGCATGGACAACTACACCTTGGACTTTGCCTTCCAATCTTGGCTTAACCGTTGGTACGAACATCGATTATGTATTGGTTAAAACATTCATTCCCTATTCGGGTAAGCCTTGTGCAGTTGTATTGGCAAAAGCATTACTACATAAATATTTCCCTGAGCATATAGATGAGTTTGAAGAAGGTGCTGAGATATATGATGCGGTCAACAACTGGTTCAATCATAACAGTGATGAATTTTTGATTGAAAAATCAGCTGCTTTAAAAATTGCATTTGATGGGTTGGTGAAGAAAAAACAATTGCCATTCAAAATCGTTGCCAGCTTCAAAGGAAAAGAAATTGAAGAATGCCGTTACGAACAGTTGCTTCCTTACGAAGCCAATAAAGAAACAGGCGGCGATCCGTTCCGTGTGATTCCCGGCGATTTTGTAACTACTGAAGATGGTACAGGTATTGTTCATACTGCTCCCGCCTTTGGTGCAGATGACTTTAGGGTTGGAAAGAAATTCGGCATTGGTATATTAACGATGGTTGATCGTGAAGGAAAATTTGTGGATGGACTCGGGGAATTCAGCAACCGTTTTGTAAAAGATTATAAAGACGATCCGAATTATGTAGATGTGAATGTTGACATCTGCGTAAAACTCAAAAAAGAAAACAAGGCATTCAAAGTTGAAAAATACGAACACAGTTATCCGCATTGCTGGAGAACAGATAAACCCATTCTTTATTATCCGCTGGATGCATGGTTCATTAAAACAACCGCTATCAAGGATCGGATGGTTGAATTGAATAAAACAATCAACTGGAAACCAAAATCAACAGGCGAAGGCCGCTTTGGTAACTGGTTAGAGAACCTGGTGGACTGGAATTTAAGTCGTTCACGTTTCTGGGGAACAGCATTGCCTATTTGGAAAACAGAAGACGGTAACGAAGAAAAATGCATTGGTACAATTGAAGAGCTGCGTGATGAATTAAAAAAGTCGCTGGAAGCAGGATGTATGAAATATGAGGCAGGAATGAAAGGCACGAACAATCTTACATCTTACATCCTCCATCTTACATCTGATCTTCACAAGCCTTATGTTGATGATATTATCCTGGTGAGCGAAAGCGGCAAACCCATGAATCGTATTCCCGATTTAATTGATGTTTGGTTCGATAGTGGTGCAATGCCTTATGCTCAATGGGGATTGGATCATGAGAAAGTAAAGAACGGCGATAAGTATCCGTTTAAATTACCTCCCGGTGTAAAGAGTTTTGATGATCTATTTCCGGCAAGTTTTATTGCAGAAGGTGTTGATCAAACAAGAGGATGGTTTTATACATTACATGCTATCGCTTCATTGCTGTATGATAGTGTTGCTTACAAAACGGTAGTGAGTAATGGTTTGGTGCTGGATAAGAACGGCAACAAAATGAGTAAACGTTTGGGTAATGTGGTTGATCCGTTTGAAACCATTTCAAAATTCGGTGCCGATGCCACACGCTGGTACCTCATCACCAATGCATCACCATGGGACAATTTAAAGTTTGATATTGAAGGCATCAAAGAAGTGCAACGCAAATTCTTTGGTACACTTTATAATACGTATCAGTTCTTCGCACTGTATGCAAATGTGGATGGTTTTGCATTTAAAGAAGCTGCTATTCCGTTGAATGAACGCCCTGAAATTGATCGCTGGATCTTATCATCGCTTCACACACTCATTAAAAAAGTGAATGAAGCAATGGATGATTACGAACCTACACAGGCCGGTCGTTTAATTGAAGAATTTGTAGACGAACATTTGAGTAACTGGTATGTGCGTTTATGCCGCCGCCGTTTCTGGAAAGGGGAGTATGAGCAGGATAAGATCAGTGCCTACCAAACTTTGTATGAATGTTTAGAAACAGTGTTGAGTTTGATGGCACCAGTGTCACCTTTCTTCAGCGACGCTATATTTAGTGAGCTGAATAAAGTGAGCAACCGTTTTGCAACAGCATCCATTCACCATATTGATTATCCTGTTGCCAACGAATCCGTCATTGATACAGCATTGGAAGAACGGATGCAACTGGCACAGGATGCATCTTCACTTATTTTATCGCTCCGCAAAAAAGTAAACATCAAGGTTCGTCAGCCATTACAAAAAGTAATGATCCCTGTCATGAGCTGCTTCATGAGAGAGCAGTTTGAAAATGTGGAAGATATCATCAAGAGTGAAGTCAATATCAAAGCAATTGAATATCTGTCGGCTGATAATTCTTTCATTAAAAAGAAAATCAAACCCAATTTTATAGCCTTAGGTAAAAAGCTGGGGCCAAAGATGAAAATGGTGTCCGCAGCATTAAGTCAATTTACACAGGAACAGATCAATCAGTTTGAGAAAGAAACTGTTTATAATCTGTTGATAGAGGATGAAACGGTTCCCCTATATTTGACAGATGTTGAAATTATGAGTGAAGATGTGCCAGGTTGGATGGTGATCAATAAGGGAGCAGTAACCGTGGCGCTGGATGTAACCATTACCCCGGAATTACTGGATGAAGGAAATGCACGAGAGCTTGTGAATCGGATACAAAAGATCAGGAAAGAAAGTGGATATGAGTTGACTGACCGTATTTTAGTGAGGATAACAGATGAAGAAAAACTGCGGTCATCCATCACTCAATATAAATCCTATATTTGCGCCGAAATTTTAGCAGATCATCTCGACCTCGTGCCTCAATTAGCAGATGGCACTGAAGTTGAGGTAAATGATATTTTGATCAAAGTACAAGTATCCAAAAAAGGAGGATAGAATGGCAATAAAAAAGAAAGCAGCAAAGCCTGCTCCGAAAAAGTCACACAAGCCTGTAGCAAAGCCAGCCCGGGCAACCGGCGGAAAATCTGTAAAAGCAGCAAAGCCTGCTGCAAAACCTGCCCGCCCTTCTGGCGGGAAGCCAGCTCCTAAACCTGCATCAAAGCAGGTTAAGGCGATTGCAAAGGCAGCAGTAAAAAAATCAGTTGCAAAACCAGCCGCTAAACCTGCTGTTAAAAAAGCTGAAGTAAAGAAATCGGTACCGGTGTTGGTTACAAAACCGGCCGCCAGTTCTATTAAACCCACAGTTAAACAAGCAATTAAAGATTTGAAAAAAGAAGCTAAAAAGCCGGTTGTTGTGAAGCCGGTGAAAACATCCGTATCAACATCCGTACGATACCAGCCCGATTTCACAAAGTCAGTATTGGATAAGGCTGTGGAAGAAAAACCACAGGGCCCCATGATCCGGTATAATGATGGAGACCTGGTTGAGTTCAGGGAACTGATTCAACGTAAACTGGAATCGGCTAAAAAAGAACTGGGTTATTTGCAGGGACTCATTACCCGTAAGGATGAAATGGGTGGTGATGGAGATGATGGCCGTCATATGACCATGGAAGATGGCAGTGTAAGTATGGAACGTGAACAGTTGAGCCAGATGGCCAGCCGACAGATCACTTATATTGATCACCTCGAAAAAGCCATGATGCGTATTGAAAACAAAACCTATGGTATTTGTCGTGTAACCGGAAAGCTAATTGACAAAGCCCGTTTACGTGCAGTGCCTCATGCTACATTAAGTATGGAAGCTAAGATGGGAGTTGTGAAAGGCCCGCAGGTAGGAGGAGAATAAATTACGGGTTCTGTATATAGAAAATCCCGCTTTGAAGGCGGGATTTTTTTTGTTCTTGATTTTTCAATTCAAAATCAAAGCAATAAAAAATCCTTTCACAAACGTGAAAGGATTTCAATTGTATGACGATTTACATCTGATTAATAATCTCTGTTGTAACCGCCGCCGCCGCCGCCACCTTTGTAGCCGCCGCCGCCGCCGCTGCCACCTTTGTAGCCGCCACCGCCGCCGCTGCCACCCTTGTAGCCGCCACCTCCTCCGCTGCCGCCGCGGAAGCCACCGCCTCCACCACCGCCGCCGAAGCTGCGTTTCTTAAAGCCGCCATCATCTTTTTTGGGCTGAGCTTCGTTCACCACAATCTTGCGTCCCTGAACATCAGTGTCGTTCAGTTGGCTGATTGAAGCCTGGGCTTCTTCTGCATTATCCATTTCAACAAATGCAAAACCCTTACTACGGCCCGAAAATTTGTCGGTTAAAATTTTGGCAGAGCTTACAGCGCCAAATTGCTCAAACAGTGCAGCCAGGTCTTCGTTCGTCATGGACCAGGACAGGTTTCCTACGTAAATGTTCACAAGAAAAAAATTAAAAACTAAAAATCGTGAACCAGAATAGCAGCTGAAGACCTAAGGAAACTCATCAACAAGAACAAGGACCTGATGGTTCAGAAACACGAACTGAATTCACATTAACGGGGTAAAGATAATGATTTTGTTGAAAGACGGGGATTCCAGTCAATATTTCGTAAAACTTTTTTAAAGGCCGTTATTTCACTTCCTGCATATCAACCAGCTTCCTGTAAAAGCCATTTTTGGCAACCAGTTCATTATGGGTGCCTCTTTCTACAATCACCCCCTTTTGCAGAACCAATATCTCATCGGCATGCCTTACGGTTGACAGCCTGTGAGCAATCACTAAACTTGTTCTATCCTTCATCAAATGATTAATAGCATCCTGAACGAGGCGTTCACTTTCTGTGTCAAGTGAAGAAGTCGCTTCATCCAGTATCAGAATCGGTGGGTTTTTTAAAACTGCTCTTGCAATGGTTACACGCTGGCGTTCACCACCGCTGAGCTTGCTTCCCCTGTCGCCAATATTTTCATTATAGCTGTTGTCTTTTTGAATAATAAAGTGATGCGCATTGGCAATTGCAGCAGCTGATTCAATTTCAGCAGTAGATGCATTTGGTTTGCTTAGTGCAATATTACTGGCGATGGTATCATTAAAAAGAATGGGTTCCTGTGTAACAATACCCATAAAATGCCGGAGGCTGTTTAATGAATATTCTTTGATGTTGATACCATCTACTAAAATTTCTCCTGCTGTTACATCATGAAACCTTGGAACAAGATCGGCCAATGTAGATTTGCCTGATCCACTTGATCCTACCAACGCAATGGTTTTTCCTTTTTCCAATATAAGATTAATATTGTTTAAAACAACTGTATCGTTATAGGCGAATGACACATTTTTAAACTCAATACTTTTTTCAAATGATGAAAGAATAATCGGGTTTTCTTTTTCTTCTACTACAACCGGTGCGTTTAATATTTCTTCAATACGTTCAATAGCGGCACTGCCTCTTCTTGTATTGTAATAAGCTGATGAAAGTGATTTGGATGGATTAATGATCTGCGTAAAAAACAAAATATAGGTAATGAAACCATCGGGTGTAAGCCCTCCCGGATTATCACCCAACACCATTCTGCCACCAAACCATAATACGCCGCTTAATACCATTACACCCAAAAATTCAGATAAGGGTGATGCCATATCTTTCCGGAAGTTGATACGGTTACGGATATGATTGAGCTCTACATTCATTTGATGAAACCTTTGCCCCAGCAGCTTTTCAGCTGTAAAGGCTTTGATGACACGAATGCCACTGAGTGTTTCATCGAGTATTGATATGATCAGTCCGTTTTTTTCCTGTGCATCTGTGGATTGTTTTTTTAATGAACGGCTCACTCTTCCAATGATGAATGCGGCAACCGGTAAAAAAATAAGTAGAAACAAGGATAATTGAGGACTGATGATGATCATCATGATCAGATAAAATAAAATCGTCAATGGTTCTTTGATCAATGCTTCTAATGCCATCATTACACTCCATTCCACTTCATTGGCATCATTACTCATACGTGAAATAAGATCACCTTTTCGTTGCTCAGTAAAAAAACCTATTGGAAGCTTCAACACTTTTTCATACAAATCACCACGCAGTTTGGTCATAACACCATTACGCATGGGAGCTAATACACGATAGGAGAGATAGAGAAAAACATTTTTAAAAAAAACAGAAGTAATGATAATGCCGCAGATAAAAGCTAAAGCTGACTCTGCGCCTTTATCATTGATCAATGTGCTGATAACATACCGCATGTGGGCAAGAATACCTTTTGCAGAAAAAATAAATTCAGGTTTACCAAGTGTTAATTTTTCTATACCGAATAATAGTTGCAGAAAGGGAGCCAGCATGGCCAGCGATACCATTGAAAACACAATGGATAAAACGATGAAGAGGAAATAAGAACCGATGTTTCCTTTATATCCTGCTAAGTATTTGAAGATCCTTTTAAACTGTTTCATGTTGTAAACGCCGCAAAGTAACTACTTTTACAGCGTTTAATTGTTGCAGATATGTTAGAAGGAAAACGTCAGAAACAGGTAGCCGGAGTTATTCACGAAGAAATGACAACTATTTTCAGGAAAATGGGTTTGAGTATGGTTGATGGTGGTTTGGTTTCCATCTCATCCGTAAAAATCACTCCCGATCTGCTGGAAGCAAGGATCTATCTTAGTGTGTTCCAGGCTAAAGATAATGCTGAAGTGCTTAAGAAAATAGAAGAAAGAGGATCCGAAATCAAACGTGAACTTGCGTCTAAACTCAAACACCAGTTACGCCGCATCCCGGAAATTAAATATTTCCTTGATGATACTTTAGACCAGGTGTTTAAAATGGAAGAGCTATTTAAAAAAATCGACGGAGAGAAAGAGGCTGAAAGCTAATTGCTGAAAGCATAACGCAGTATCTGAACTTTCACAGTTGCTTACTTAAAACTTAAAACTAAAACTTCTTTGAACTTTCTCTTTGCCTGGCGATACTTTAAATCAAAAAAATCAACGAATGCCATCAATATTATTGCATGGGTAACGGTAACTGCTATGGCTGTTGGTACTGCTGCATTAGTTGTTGTGCTCAGTATCTTTAACGGCTTTGAAGGATTAGTGAAAACTTTATACTCCTCTTTTTATCCCGATCTGCGGATTACATCTGCTCAGCAGAAAGTAATGGTCATTGATTCAGCTTTATTACAAAAAATAAGATTATTGAAAAATGTTGATGCACTCTCAATGATTGTAGAAGAGAATGTGCACTTACAGAATGGTGAATACAGAACTAATGCTGTGATAAAAGGTGTGGATCATTTTTATACCAAAGTAAGCGGCTTGCCTGAACGAATGAGCAATGGAAAGTTTGATGTAGGAAATGAAGAGATACCGGCATTAGTATTGGGTTCAGGAATTGAAAATGCATTGAACCTGCTCAGCGACCGTTCCATTACTCCTGTTACTGCTTACCTGCCTAAAAGAGGCGTTGCTGCAACGGATAACCCCATGGAATCTATCAGCACCGTTAATTTACAGCCCACCGGATCATTTACCATTCAGCAGGATTTTGATAATAAATATGTCATCACCAACCTGGCTATTTTAAAACAGATGCTGGGGCTCAGGGAAAATGAGTACAGTTCTGCAGAAATAAAACTAAAAGATATTTCAACAGAAAAAGAAGTGATTAAGCAGGTGCAGCAATTGCTTGGTAAAAATTATTTAGTAGAAAACAGGTATCAGCAAAATCGTTCATTGTTTGCCGTTATGCAAATGGAAAAATGGGCTATTTATGGCATCTTATCTCTTATCCTCATCATTGCTGCTTTTAATATGGTTGGTGCATTAACGATGCTTGTACTGGAAAAGGAACAAGACATACAGATATTGCAGGCAATGGGTGCCAGTAAAACATTTGTACAAAAAGTGTTCTTAACTGAAGGCGTACTGCTTGCATTTGCAGGAAGCCTGATGGGAATTATGCTGGCTTTGATCTTCAGTTACCTGCAGGTTACATTTAAATTGATTCCGCTACAGGGGTCATTCGTTATTGATTATTACCCGGTGAAAATATTGATCAGCGATCTGTTGTTGATTATAGCAACCGTATTTGTAATTGCCCTTCTTGCATCCTGGATTCCTTCAGTAAAAGCAGCCCGCCAAAAAATTTCTTTAAGAGCCCAGTAAATCAATAATCCCCCAAGCTTGTTTCTCCCAATTGTTGTAATGCATTGGCTAATTGTTCATCATTAGGGGCAATGCCATGCCATTCGTGACTGCCAACCATAAAATCGATGCCCTGACCCATCTCGGTTTTCATCAGATTCACAATAGGTTTTCCTTTACCAAGAAATGATTTGGCTATTTCAAAACCGGCAACCATTTGATCCATATCATTACCATCTTCTATGATGAGCGTTTCCCAGCCAAAAGCTTCAAACTTGCCTTTCAAATCGCCGAGACTCATTACTTTTTTGGTAGGGCCATCAATTTGTTGACCATTCCAGTCAACTGTGGCAATGAGGTTATCCATTTTATGATGTGCTGCAAACATGATCGCTTCCCAGTTCTGTCCTTCCTGTAATTCCCCATCACCATGCAAAGTATAAACAACGGTGTTTTCTTTATTGAGCCTTTTGGAATAAGCTGCACCAATGGCAACACTTAAGCCCTGACCCAATGATCCCGAAGCAATTCGTACGCCCGGCAAATGTTCATGAGTAGTAGGGTGGCCCTGCAGCCTTGAATTTATTTTTCTGAAAGTTTTCAATTCTTTAATGGGAAAATATCCGCTTCGGGCAAGCGTAGCATAAAAAACAGGGGATATATGACCATTTGAAAGGAAGAAAACATCTTCGCCTCTTGCATTCATATCAAAAGCCGGATTGTGTTTCATTGCCTTGAAATACAGAGCAGTAAAATATTCTGTACAGCCTAATGACCCACCGGGATGACCGCTTTGACAACCATGTACCATACGAACAATGTCTCTCCTTATTTGGGTTGCTATTTCTTTCAGTTCTGCCATTTTTTTGAATTGCGGCAAAGCTAACAGAAAAATATTTTCGGCTTCAGTAAACTTTTTCACGGTTTTTGGTATCTGACCTTGGATATTTATAGCTTAAAGTGTAAAAGTTGATTGTTATTATGTCTTTTGACTTTCGGGCTATATGATTAGCTTTGCAAAATAGTAAACTTGAACTTCATGGATCACCTTCTTATAGGATCGGTAATTGCATTCTTAATTACATTTTCAGCTATTCCCATTATTATCAGGGTAGCTGAAATGAAGCATTTATTTGATGTGCCCGATGACAGGAAGCTCCATGCCAATCCTGTTCCTTCGCTTGGTGGTATCGGTATTTTTGCAGGGTTTATTATGGCCTTTCTTATTGCTGCACCTACAGGATGGGCAGAACTTCAATATTTTGGGGCTGCTTTTCTTGTGATGTTTTTTCTTGGGTTAAAAGATGATATCGTTGTTCTTACACCATTGAAAAAGTTTTTAGGTCAGTTACTCGCAGCATTTATCATTGTTTATAAAGGTGGGGTCTTAATTGATGGAATGTTTGGTTTCCTGGGAATGGAAAAAATGCCATTCCTGCTAAGCCTCATATTTACGTATCTCACAATCGTTGTAATCACCAACTCGTTTAATTTGATTGATGGGGTGGATGGTCTTGCAGGATCGTTGGGCTTATTTACAAGTATAGCCTTTGGTGTTTATTTTGTATTGGCCGATCAGCCGCTCTATTCAATTATGTCTTTTTCTATGGCGGGAAGTCTGCTTGCTTTTTTAATATTTAATATTTCACCTGCAAGAATCTTCATGGGCGATACTGGGTCTTTGCTGCTGGGGTTGGTTAATTCTATCCTTGTTATTAAGTTCATACAAATTGCAACGGTACCTACGGCAAAAGTTTTTCTCCCTGCTGCACCAGCTATAGGATTTGCTATTTTATTTGTTCCGTTATTTGACACACTCAGGATTTTTGCATACCGCATTTTATCAAGACGGTCACCTTTCAGTCCCGATCGTAACCACATACATCATTTATTACTTGCAAATGGATGCAGTCATAATATGGTTACCTTCCTGGCTGTTTCCTTTAACATTCTTATTGCCGGCGCTACCTTGCTGGGTAGGAACCTGAATATTACTTTTTTATTATTTGGCCTCATCAGTGTTGGTTTTTCAGTCATCAGCCTGCTGATCTATTCAAACAGGGCTAATCGCCGTAAACTGTTCCCGCTTTCATTTGATGCAAAAGAAAAAATTGGTAGCGGAACCAAGATCATACCTATAAAAGCAAGTGCCCCAGTGCATGAGCCCGAAGAGATCGCCAAATAAACCTCCTTTTTTTATTTGATTACAGTAGAACCAATTTTATTAGGTTTGCAGCTCAATAATGATTCATTGTATGACAGACGAGCTTTCAATAATTTTGATGGATGCCGAAGAGCACATGAAAAAGGCCATTCAACATCTTGAAGTTGAATTGGTAAAAATCCGTGCAGGCAGAGCCAACCCCAATATGCTGGATAGCATCGTGGTTGATTATTACGGAACCCCTACTCCTATAGGCCAGGTTGGAAATATCAGCGTGGTGGATGCAAGAACAATTACCATTCAGCCATGGGAAAAAAATATGCTGCAACCAATTGAAAGAGCAATCATCAATTCAAATATTGGATTAACGCCACAGAATGATGGTAATATTATTCGTTTGTTCCTTCCGCCATTAACCGAAGAAAGAAGAAAAGAATTGGTGAAAAGAGTGAATGGTGAAGGAGAACTTTCTAAGGTTGCCATACGCAGTATTCGCAGGGATGGAATTGAACACATAAAGAAATTGCAAAAAGACGGTTTGAGTGAAGATGCTGCAAAAGATGCTGAGAAAGACATACAGACACTAACTGATCGTTATACAGTGCAGATCGATAACCATCTTGAAGCAAAAGACAAAGAAATCATGTCAGTGTAAAAAAAATTATAATCAAATAGGAAGGAATGCAGGTTGCATTCCTTTTTTATTGCCTGTTGGCCAGGTAAACACCTGCAAGAATGATCAGCAGGCCAAGCACCTGCAAGAGTGTTATCACTTCATGTGCAAGCAATCCCCACATCACAGCAAAAAAAGGAACTCCATAAGTAACCATAGAAGAAAACAGTGGCCCTGCTCTTTTCATGAGCATGTAAAATAAAACAGAGGCAACAGCTGTTCCAAAAACACCTAATACTACCGACGCAGCAGTGGCTTTGATAAAAGCCTCATCCGTAAATGAATGATGTTGATATCCCGATGCAATTAACAGTATGATTGAAGGAATCAATAACGATACAAATGCAACGGCTGCAATATGCAGTGAACTTATATGCTTTAAATACTTATTGATGATGTTTACATTTAATCCATAACAAAATGTTGCAATCAAGATCAATGAGGCAAAAAACAAATCGCTGTTGCCGGCATTGGCTGTTTTTGCAAAGAATAAGAGGAGCATGCCGCCAAACCCAACCAAAACACCCAGTAATTTCTTCCATTGAACAGGTGAATTGAAAAATAAGGCGCCTGCAATGATTACAAGCAATGGTGTTAATGCATTGAGCATGCCGGCTAATGCACTGTCAATTTTTGTTTCGGCTACACAAAAAAGAATGGCCGGAATAAAACTTCCAAGCATACCCGTTAAAATGATCAACCCAATTTCTTTTCGTTGTATTTTCCTGAAAGCTTTTAAAGTAAAGGGAAGCAACACAATCCCTGCACTGAACATGCGCATGGCTGCTACTTCATAAGGCGACAATTGTTGTAACCCTTCTTTCATTAAGATGAAGGAACTGCCCCATATAAAAGAAAGGATGATGAACAGGAGCCAGTTAAATAGTTTTGGATGCATAAATGAAGCTGCAAATGTGAATGAAATTAGCGGATTAGAAACAAGATATTTATATTCGTTAAAATAACTTTTATGGCAACAGTTAAGCTATCAGCCATCAGTACAGAGGCTCCCAAAGGATTTAATAAAGAAAAGACCAAAGCAAAAACAGAAAAGTTACTGGTTGAATTAGATGAATTGCAGAACCTGCTGATTGCAGAAAATAAACATTCATTATTGGTAATCATACAGGGAATGGATGCAAGTGGAAAAGACGGTGCTATCAGGAATGTTTTTGGATCCTTGAATCCCATGGGTGTTTCAGTAAAATCATATAAGGCACCAACACCCGAAGAATTATCGCATGATTTTTTGTGGAGAATACATGCAAATGCTCCGGCAAAAGGAACCATTAAAATTTTTAACCGCAGTCATTATGAAGATGTACTCATTACAAGAGTGCATGGCTGGTGCGATGATGACACAGCTGTAAAAAGAATGAAAGCCATCAATGATTTCGAAGGCTTAATTACAAAACATAATAATACAGAGGTGCTCAAGTTTTATCTGCATATTTCACCAAAAGAGCAACAGGAAAGATTGGAGGAACGTACGCATGATCCCCGTAAAATGTGGAAATACAATGAAAAGGATTTTGATGAAGCCAAACTCTGGGGTAAGTATATGAACTATTATGAAGCATGTTTTAATACCTGTAATAAAATACCCTGGCATATTATTCCGAGTGATCATAACTGGTATAAAGAGCACCTGATTGCAACAACCGTTCATGACACATTAGTAAAACTGAAGATGCAATATCCTGGATTGAAAAAATAATAGATCTGTCATTGGTTCAAACAACTATACTCGTATTTTTTTTAATTTATCCTAAACCAACTATTATGGGAATGCTCAAAGAATTTAAAGATTTTGCAATGAAAAGCAATGTTGTAGACCTTGCTATTGCTGTAATCATTGGTGGCGCCTTTGGCAAAATTGTAAACTCTCTTATTGAAGACATTATTACACCCGTTTTGCTGAAACCTGCATTGGAAGCAGCAGGTGCTGCAAATATTGAAACTTGGGCGCCGGGCGGAATGTTAGTGGGTAAATTCATTTCGGCCATCATTTCATTTGTTGTGATTGCATTTGTACTATTCCTGATTATTAAAGGAATGAATGCGTCCAGCAAAAAGAAGCAAGAAGCCCCTGTACTACCAGCAGAAGATATTGTCCTGCTTCGTGAAATCCGGGATGCTTTAAAAAAATAAACCTTAACCAACTATCCATACGGTAATGGCTGCAATGCTTTTGCCGTATTTTTTTACCCGGAATGTATAAGCGATGGCATTTTATTTGCCGTGAAGGTTTATCAATAAAAATAACTCTTATGATAAAAGGAATCTGTTGTACAGTTCTGCTTGTTGGTGCTGCATTTGCAGTGTCTGCACAAGACAAGGATGTTCAAAAACTAAAGAATGAAAGCAAACGTGATATTAAGAAAGATGAAAAACAAAAAGAAGGCTGGACAAAAGGTGGCGTATTTGCACTCAATATTTCACAAGGCAGTAGCCATAACTGGGCAGCAGGTGCCGAGAAATTTTCTTTTTCACTCAACGGGTTATTAAATACCTATGCCTATTTAAAAAGAGAACGAAATTCTTGGGATAACACTGTGAATATGCAATATGGTATGGTGAATACAACCAGCCAGGGTACACGTAAAAATGATGATCGTTTTGATTTGCTGAGCCGTTACGGGTATCAACTGAAAAATCCCAAGTGGTATATCTCTGCATTAGGTAACCTGCGTTCACAATTCGGCAATGGATTTGCTTACGAAGCCAATAATGTAAAAACAAAAAACTCATCATTCTTTGCGCCGGCGTATGTTTTGCTATCTCCAGGTATGCTGTACAAGCCCGATGCAACCTTTGATGTATTTCTGTCGCCGGTAACATCAAGATGGGTGATTGTAACGGAGCCAAACAAAAGATTAAGGCGCTTGTTTAGTTTTAGCGATACAACAAAAAGTGCTTATTATGAAATTGGCGCTTTTGTAACAGCTAATCTCAAAAAAGACCTGGCAAAGAATATCAACCTTGTAAGCCGTTTAGATCTGTTCAGCAATTACAAAAAGGATCCGCAGAATATAGATGTTTTCTGGACAAACTTATTGGGTATGAAAGTGAATAAATACCTGGGTGTAACGATTGGGTTCGATCTGATTTATGACCATGATGCAAAAGATCCGAAAGCACAGGGCAAACTCATGGGTACTCAATGGAAATCCTTGATTGGCGTGGGCTTCTCAGCTAATTTTTAGTGGATAGATTCCCCTACATTTGCAAGTCACGGAAGAGAAATATCCCGTGACTTTTTTGTATTAAATCAACCTTCTTTGCAAACAGAATCATACCAGATAAAACTCCCAGAGTTCGAAGGCCCCTTTGATCTGCTTTTATTTTTTATTGAACGGGACGAGCTCGATATTTACAATATTCCCATTACAGGCATCATCAAAGATTTTCTTGATTTTATTCACAAAAGCGAGCGGTTGAATATTGAACTCTCCAGCGAGTTTATTTTATTCATCTCCACACTCATGCGTATCAAAGCAAAAATGTTATTGCCACGCAAAGAACTGGATGAACAGGGAAATGAAATTGATCCACGCCAGGAATTGATCGACAAGATTCTTGAATATAAACGATTCAAAGAAGCCAGTGCACAAATGGCTGAAATGGAAGCACTGCGTATGCTGATGCTGAAACGGGGAAATATTGCCCATGAACTTTCAATGATTGGGGAAGAAGCAGGTGAGGGAACAGAGATCCAAACCATTACCATGTTCAAACTGATGAAGACATTTGAACGGGTAATGAAAAAACACTATGAACGTTTTAATAAACCGGTGCATACAGTTGTGCAATACAACTATACCATGGAAGGCAGCCGTGATTATATGCTCAATGTTGTGAAAGAGGAAAAGACCATGCCGTTTGAAAAATTATTTGATATCTGTGAAAACAGGATTCATGCCATTTTTCTGTTTCTTTCATTGCTCGAACTTTCGCAACAGCAGTATATGAGTTTGCTGGTTGGCGAAGGGATGAATAATTTTATTATTGAGTGGAATGAAAACAGGGAACCCGATGTTGACCAGCTATTGATGCATGCTCCAATACCCAAAACAGAATAGTATTTCTGAAATCAATTCAATAAAAAATCCCATATTAAAACGGGGATTTTTGTATCATTCACTTCTTTATCCGTTGATTATAACTTTCACATTCATCATGGCCCTTACTGTTTTTGCAATTCCATTGGCATCAATACCAATTTCATCATACAATTGTTTGGGTGTGCCGTGTTCAACCAAACGATCAGGTATACCCATGATTTTTACTTCAGCTTTATAATTGTGTTCTGCCATGAATTCAAGTACTGCACTTCCAAACCCACCCTTGATGGTTCCATCTTCAACGGTAATGATCTTTTCAAATTTGCCGAACACTTCATGCAACATTGCTTCATCCAGAGGTTTTGCAAAACGCATATCATAATGCGCAGCATTGATGCCATCATTTTTTAATTCACGAATAGCACTCGCTGCAAAATTTCCCGGATGACCAAAGGAAAGAATGGCAATGCCTTCACCATCTTTCAACTTACGTCCTTTACCAATTTCTATTTCTTTCATTTCTGTTCGCCATTCGCTCATTACACCTTCTCCTCTTGGATAACGAATGGCAATGGGAAGTTGGTGCGATTCAAGTTGTGCCGTGTACATCATGTTCCTTAATTCACTTTCGTTCATGGGTGCAGCAACAACCATATTGGGAATACAGCGCATGTACGCAATATCATAGCAACCATGATGCGTAGGACCATCTTCACCAACCAATCCGGCACGATCTAAACAAAAGATTACCGGCAATTTTTGAATGGCCACATCATGCACAACCATATCATATGCCCGTTGCATGAAGGATGAATAAATATTGCAGAACACTTTCATTCCCTGCGTTGCCATACCTGCACTGAGTGTAACAGCATGTTGTTCGCAGATGCCCACATCAAATGCACGGTGCGGCATTTTGTCCATCATGAATTTCAACGAAGAGCCACTGGGCATCGCTGGCGTTACACCAACAATCTTTGCATTTTTTTCTGCCAGTTCAATAATAGTATGTCCAAATACATCCTGATATTTGGGAGGCTGTACAGTATCAAATTTTTTCTTTTGTATTACACCGGTTACTTTATCAAACAAACCGGGCGCATGCCATTTGGTTTGATCTTTTTCTGCCAGTTCATATCCTTTACCTTTTACAGTAACAATATGCAGCAGTTTAGGTCCGGGTATATTTTTAAGATCTTTAAATGTATCAACCAGCTTAGTAATATTATGTCCGTCGATGGGTCCGAAATAACGGAGGTTCAACGCTTCAAACAAATTACTGCTGTTGCTTACAAAGCCTTTGATGCTCTGCTCCAGTTTACCTGCCATCTCTCTTGTGAAATTTTTACCTACAGGTAATTTGCCGAGTGCTTTCCAAACATCATCTTTAATACGGTTATAAGTAGGCGAAGTAGTGATGTCAGTTAAATATTCTTTCAGTGCTCCCACATTGGGATCAATACTCATGCAGTTGTCGTTCAAAATAATCAATACATCACTGTCTGCAACTCCGGCATGATTCATGGCTTCAAAAGCAAGCCCTGCAGTCATAGCGCCATCACCAATCACAGCAATTGATTTCCTGTTCTCAGCTTTCATTTTAGCCGCCATGGCCATACCTAAAGCTGCAGAAATGGATGTGGAAGAATGACCCACGCCAAATGTATCATATTCACTTTCGGTACGTTTAGGAAAACCACTCAACCCATTATATTTTCTGTTGGTATGAAAAATATCTCTTCGTCCGGTAAGTATTTTGTGGCCATAAGCCTGATGACCCACATCCCATACCAACTGATCGTAAGGAGTATTGTACACATAATGCAGGGCCGCCGATAACTCCACTACGCCAAGACTTGCACCAAAATGACCTCCATGTACACTCACCACGTCAATAATATACTGACGTAATTCGTCGCATAACTGCGGCAATTGGTCCATCGACAGTTTTTTCAAATCAGCAGGGGAGTCGATTTTGTTGAGTAGTTGACCGGGCTTTATTTCCATATTTGTGTGATATGACAGTGCAAAGTTATATAACTTACGAGCAATGCTTGTAAAACGACTTAATTAACAAAGAAACCGCTGAATGGTTGTGAGTTAGAGCTAAAATACGATTCAAACATCAACCATTTACCTAATTAATTTGCCCTTTGTAATTTTAGCCGGAAAAAGGGCGGGGTTAACAGGTAGATTTGTAACGCATATATGCAAATAAAATTATCTAAAATATCAGCTTACTGGTGGTGCCAATTGACAGGTTGGGGTGGTAACGCTTTGATGAATTTTTTCTTTGCATGGACCTTTAACAGGGCCATTACAACTCCTTTCATCATACGGTCTTTCTTTATTGTATTGCTGGGATTGCTGCTCACCCACTTTATGCGCTGGAACCTCTTGCGTTTAAATGTGTTGCAGAAAACATTTGATAAGCAGATCTTTTATTTTTTCGGCATTACCTTTGGTTTTTCAGTTTTATACTCACTGATATCTTTATCGTTGTTCAATATCCTTGGGTTATTTACCCCAGAACAAAAAGTATATAGTTTTTCAAGGTTGCTCATTGGTTCTTCCATTAATGCTTTTGTAACCTTGCTGGTGTGGAACCTGATTTATTTTATTTATCATTATGTAGAGCGGGTACGTAAACAGCAATTAGATGCGCTGCAGATGCAGAGTGTTGTAAGGGAATTGGAACTGAAAACAATCAAGGCACATATTAACCCGCATTTTATTTTTAATTCACTCAATGGCATTCGTGCATTGGTTGATGAAAATCCTGCACGAGCAAGAACAGCCATCACCGAGTTGAGCAATATCCTGCGCAGCAGTATGCAGGCTGAAAAACTGGAGACGGTGCCATTTGAAAAAGAGCTGGCTATTGTACAGGATTATTTGGCATTGGAGCAGATGCGTTTTGAAGAAAGGTTAAAAGTAAATTTTGATATAGAAGAAGATACACTTGATTTACCGGTGCCTCCCATGATGTTGCAAACACTGGTGGAAAATGCAATTAAGCATGGCATCAGTAAAAATGTGGCAGGTGGGGAAATTAAAATCAGTTCAAAATTTGCAGGCAATCATCATGAACTGGTGATCAGGAATACAGGCCGGTTAAATGGTAATTTCAATACCGATGGCTTTGGTATTTCCAGTACACAAAGCAGGCTGAAGCTCATGTTTGGAGATAGCGCAAACTTTACCATAGCAGATGTTAATGGCGATGAAGTGGAAGCAAAAGTAAAAATGCCTATAGAAGGATTGTAGGATGAAAAGACTCATTTTTAATTATTAAAATAATTATCTGATGCATAAAAGAGCAATTATTATTGATGATGAACGATTGGCCAGGAATGAATTAAAAAAATTATTGACTGATTTTCCCGAGATTGAAGTAATTGATGAAGCATCCAATGCAGAGGAAGGTCTGCAAAAGATTGAAGCATTGAATCCGGATCTGATTTTTTTAGATATCCAGATGCCGGGCAAAACAGGCTTTGATTTGTTGAGTGAATTGGATCGCACTCCCGAAGTGATCTTTACTACAGCATACGATGAATATGCATTGCGTGCTTTTGAAGTAAATGCACTGGATTATTTGCTCAAGCCCATTGAACCCAAACGCTTGGCAGATGCTATACATAAACTGGATGAAGATGAAAAAGAACATATTGATGGTGAATCGATTTCGGTTAACCGCAGTATGCTCAGTGAAAATGACCAGGTATTTGTAAAAGATGGTGAACGTTGCTGGTTTGTAAAGCTGAGTGATATCCGTTTGTTCGAAAGCGTAGGCAACTATGCCAAGGTTTATTTTGGTCCCAACAAACCACTCATCTTAAAATCATTGAACGCACTTGAAGAAAGGTTGGATGAAAAAACATTCTTCCGTGCCAATCGTAAACATATTGTGAACCTGCGGATGATTGAAAAGGTAGAACCCTATTTCAATGGTGGGCTGCTTTTAGAAATTTATGGCGGCGATAAAATTGAAGTAAGCCGCAGGCAGGCAGTGAAGTTTAAAGAGATGATGAGTTTGTAAACTGAATTCTTTTATTGTTACACATTATCGAATGAAGAAAATCTTTGCAACGTGGTTATTGATTACAGTAACCACGTTTTTGTTTGGTCAAAAAAAGATTAACCGCATTATCGCTCAGATAATGCTACGCTTGCAAGATTAGGAGTAGCGGCACATACCATTTCAACTTCCAAGATGGACAGCGAACCCAATTATCATAAAGTGTCAAACCAGGTGGAAACACTTGATATGGATAATATGACGATGATCATCAAGTCCATTGCAATAAGTGCAAAAAGTATGATCAGTGGAACAGATACACCAACGAGAGTAAAAGTTGAAGAGTTGCGTTAAGCTTTCACCGGTACACTGTGAATTGCTGCTGCCATTTCTTTTATTAATGTTGCATCTTTTTCAATGGCATTGCCAATAACAATTACATCAGCACCCGCTTTGCAATTACGATAAGCTTTTTCAGGATCTGTAATTCCGCCACCAACAATCAACGGCACTTCAATTTGTTGTGCCACACTCTGGATCATACTTTCTGTAATAGCACGTTTGGCGCCACTGCCTGCATCCATATAAATTACTTTCATGCCCAGCATTTCGCCTGCCATGGCAGTACACATGGCTATTTCATTTTTATCGGCTGGTAAAGGGCTTGCATTACTGATATAAGAAACAGTAGTTGGTGCGCCAGCATCTACAACCATATAACCAGTTGAAATAATTTCTAAACCGCTTTGCTTTACAAATGGCGCAGAAATTACATGCTGACCGATCAATAACTCCGGATTGCGGCCCGAGATAAGAGATAAATACAATAAAGCATCGGCATACTTGCTTAATTGCGACGGACTGCCAGGAAATAATATTACCGGAATATCACAAGCGGCTTTGATCAGTTGCACCACTTCATCCAGTTGGTTGGAGATGACCAGACTTCCCCCCACTAAAAAATAATCAACCTTTGCATCAACCGATAACTTAACCAATTGATCAATGGCTGCTGCATTTACTTTGTCGGGGTCTACCAGTACGGCAAATGATTTTCGTCCTTTCTCCTTCTTTTCCAGTAATTGTGTATAGATGCGATGCTTCATTCAATAATTGTGATTCATGCAAAAATGCAAAAAAATGTTTGAGGAGCAGCATAATCGCTGTTTTTTGTTTTTAAGGCCTTAAAAAACCAGATTATCTTCCTTTTGCCTTTTTAAAAAATACGCAGATTTACTTCGTTTAGATTTGGGCGTTAGTGTCGTTTTCGGTTGCTCCCGCTTTCAAATTCAATGAGAGTAAGGCTAAGGGAAATGTTTTGAAACAGCCAAGTATTTTTACCCTTTTCCAAATTTTTTTTTGGGGAAAACAAGCTATGCACATAAGAACTCAATACAGCAGTGCATTTACCCCTGATTTCCACATGCTGTTAATATTTAGAGCTTTGGATGTAGCTGTCGAAAAAATATTTTCGTATTCTGTCGCCTGACGATAGCACAACCAGAACTAACCCATTTAAACTTACAGATCACATGGCCATCAAAACAAAACAACCACAGGGGCTGCAGTTCAGCCGCCGGTTTACAAAAGAAGGGGTATCACCCTTTGATTTATTTGAATACGATTACCGTACATCTATTATCCGCAATCCTTCGGGTGAGATTGTGTTTGAGATGAACAATGTAGAAGTACCGAAACATTGGAGCCAGATTGCAACGGATATTCTTGCACAAAAATATTTTCGAAAGGCAGGTGTGCCACAGGCAGATGGTACATTAGGAAGAGAAGCATCCTCGAAACAGGTTGCCCATCGTATGGCTAATTGCTGGCGTGTATGGGGCGAACGTTATGATTACTTTGCATCTGAACAGGACGCACAGATATTTTATGAAGAGTTAGTGTATAGCATCTTAAACCAACTATGCGTTCCTAACAGTCCGCAATGGTTTAATACAGGTTTGTATGAAAGCTATGGCATCAAGGGCAAACCACAGGGTCATTATTTTGTTGATGCCAAAGATGGCGAATTAAAAAAATCAACTTCAGCATACGAACGTCCTCAACCACATGCCTGTTTTATTTTGAGCGTGAATGATGATCTGGTGAATGATGGTGGTATTATGGATCTCTGGGTTCGTGAAGCAAGAATTTTTAAATATGGTTCAGGTGTTGGCACTAACTTTTCAACGATTCGTGGCGAAAGTGAAAAATTAAGTGGTGGCGGTACTTCAAGTGGATTGATGAGTTTCTTGAAAATTGGAGACCGTGCAGCAGGTGCAATTAAAAGTGGTGGTACAACACGTCGTGCAGCTAAGATGGTTTGTTTAGATCTTGATCATCCGGAGATCATGGATTTCATCAGCTGGAAAGTTGAAGAGGAAAAGAAAGTAGGAGCATTGATCAATGCAGGTTATGCTTCTGATTATGAAGGTGAAGCTTACCGCACAGTTAGCGGACAAAACTCCAATAACTCTGTTCGTATACCCAATGAATTCTTTGACAAATTAGCTAAAGGTGAAGACTGGGAATTGAAAGCAAGAACTGATGGGCGCACCATGAAAAAAATTCCTGCTCAGGAAGTATGGAACCAGATTGCTTATGCAGCTTGGCGTTGTGCTGATCCCGGTACACAATACGATACAACTATTAACGAATGGCATACATCACCAAAAGGAGGTCGTATCAACGCATCAAACCCCTGCAGTGAATATATGTTCCTTGATAACACAGCCTGTAACCTGGCGAGTGTAAACCTGCGTCGTTTGTTTGATGAAGCAACACAAACGTTCGATGTACAGGGCTTTGAATATGTTTGTCGTTTATGGACAACCGTTTTAGAGATCTCTGTATTGATGGCACAATTTCCATCAAAAGAAGTAGCACAACTTTCTTACGATTACCGAACATTGGGTTTGGGTTATGCTAATCTTGGATCCATGTTGATGGTAATGGGTATTCCATATGATAGTGAAGAAGCCCGTGGTATTGCCGGTGCATTAACTGCAATCATGACGGGTATCTCTTATAAAACATCTGCAGAAATGGCCTCACATATGGGAGCCTTTCCACGCTATGAAGAAAATGCAGAAGATATGTTGCGTGTAATGCGTAATCATCGTGCTGCTGCATATGATGCTGAAGATGCTTATGTAGGGTTGAGTATTAAACCACTTGGTATTAAAGCACAGTATTGTCCTGATTATTTATTGAAAAGCGCTTGTAAAAGCTGGGATGATGCAGTAGAAATGGGAGAGAAGTTCGGTTATCGTAATGCACAAACAACAGTGATTGCTCCAACCGGTACCATTGGACTGGTAATGGATTGTGATACAACCGGTGTTGAACCCGACTTTGCATTGGTGAAGTTTAAAAAATTAAGTGGCGGTGGTTATTTCAAGATCATCAATCAATCAGTACCTGCTGCGCTGGCAAAAATGGGTTACAGCGAAAGAGAAAGCGAAGTCATTGTAAAATATGCAGTAGGCTCTGCTTCATTAAACGGCGCTCCCCACATCAATTCACAATCATTAAGTGAAAAAGGATTTATTGCTGAAGAAATCAAGAAACTGGAAGCATCAATGGCCAGTGCATTTGAAATAGGATTTGTATTTAATAAATATGCATTGGGTGAAGAATGTCTTCAACGTTTAGGGTTTACTCCTGAACAATACAACGATTTTGAATGGAGCCTGCTCGAAGCATTAGGCTTTACGGATGAACAAATAGCAGAAGCGAATGATTATATCTGTGGAACCATGACAATGGAAGGTGCTCCATTCTTAAAGCTGGAGCACTATCCTGTTTTTGATTGTGCAAATAAATGCGGTAAGAAAGGCGAAAGATATATTCATCACAGTGGTCACATCAGAATGATGGCGGCAGCACAGCCTTTCTTAAGCGGTGCCATTTCAAAAACCATCAACCTGCCGAATGAAGCAAACATTGAAGAAATTGCTGAAGCTTATTTAACCAGCTGGCAGTTGGGTTTGAAAGCATGTGCTTTATACCGTGATGGATCTAAACTATCTCAACCCTTAAGTACAAAAGGAGATAAAAGGAAAAAATCTTCAACAGATGTTTCTGCAGCAAGCCCAATTGAAGAAGAAATCATTGATAGCGCATTGGTTGATATGGGTAAATTAACTGTTGATGAATTACTTGATGAATTGAATAAGCGTATGCAGGCTTCAACTGATACAAAATTGAAACGCCAGCTGGCAAGAATAGTGGAGCGCAGAACATTACCGGCCAAACGCAGAGGCTTTACACAAAAAGCGAAGATCAATGGCCAGGCAGTATTTCTCCGCACAGGTGAATATGGTGATGGTACATTAGGTGAAATTTTTGTTGATCTTGCAAAAGAAGGAAGTACACTCAAAGGGTTAATGAACAGTTTTGCCATTGCTATTTCTGTTGGGTTACAATATGGTGTTCCTTTAGAAGAATATGTAGAGAAGTTTGTGTTCACCAAGTTTGAACCGAGTGGTATGGTTGATCATCCGAATATCAAGAGCACGACTTCGATTGTTGATTTTATGTTCCGTTGTTTAGCATATGAATATTTAGGACGTACAGACCTTGTTCATGTGCTGGATAAACCGGAAGTAAACAATACAGGTACGGATGACTGGGATGATGTGCCCACAGGTTTGGAGTATGAAAAAAAAACACCTGAATTGAGTGATGTAAGAGTGGTAGGAGTGGCGAACCCTATTCCACATGTACAAAAAGTACAGCAAAGAACAGTTAGTAACCCTGTAAAAGTTGAAAACAGTTTAGATGCAGTGAATATGGCAGCGAGGAGTATGCAAAGCGATGCACCATCCTGTAACACCTGCGGACATATTATGATGCGCAGCGGATCATGTTATAAGTGTAACAACTGCGGTGCGCAGGGCGGTTGTGCTTAAGCCAAAAAAAATTCAACTGAGGTTCCAATAGTCAACGCTCCGATTTTTCGGAGCGTTTTTTTATGTATCAATGAATAATTACGCATAATGATAGGTAATGCTACAAAGTAGTTTTTCTATGAAAGCCTTTATCAATAAGGGATACCCTTATTTTTTTATTTTATATCACTTAATGTTTGTGGTATAAGAAGCGAATTAATATTTTCAATTATCTAAATCCGTACCGATGAAGAAAACAATCACTTACTCAGCTTTGTTGCTGGTAGGTATCCTTTATCTGAGTTCATGCACTCGTTCCATTTCACCCTATGAAGCTGCGCATGGAACTTATAAAAGATGTAAGAGAGTCAGATAAGAAATTAAACCCCTGAACAAAGTGTCAGGGGTTTTTCTTTTTCCGGTTTATTTTAGTGTATCATACCCACAACTTATTTCTTTCGCATTGAAAAATCATTCTGCTCATTGCCTTCTCCTGTATCCGGTTAAGAAAACATGCTGATTGCAGTAAAAAGGCATCCGGTTAACTAAATGGATTTATAAATCAAGTCAAATTCTTCCGGTATAATGTCCGACGATAAATGTCGGACTCAGACCTTTAGCGTCTGAGCCGACAGACATTTAATATCGACTATATTGATTGTACTATTTAATATTTCTCTTCTGTATTATCATTCAAACTTTATTTACTTTGCAGCTTTCTCAGGCCTGTTTAAATCTGCACATCCAAATTTATGCGTAACGTCAATTATTTAACACTGCTGTTTGCCTTTGTTTTTTTTGCAACTGGTTTGCAAGCACAATTGGTAAGCGGTCCCATGTTGGGCCCTGTTGAGTTAAGAACAGCCAAACTTTGGATTGAAGTTAAACCCGGCAGTAATGCTGATCTCTGGTATTGGAAAAAAGGGGCTATGGCAACTGCCAAACGCATCAGCAAAAAAACAAATGCTGAGCAATGGTTTGCACCCTTATCATTTGATGTAGTTGCACTAGAGATCAATACAACTTATGAATACCAGTTTATCATCAATAATATTGCTAATAAAAAACCGGCTAAAGCTGATGGTTCTTTTACAACCAAAGATCTCTGGCAATGGCGCAAACCAGCTCCTGATTTTTCTTTTCTTACAGGATCCTGTTCTTACGTTAATGAACCTGCTATTGACCGGCCTGGCAAACCTTATGGTGGTGATTCATCTATTTTCGAAAGCATGGCAAAAGAAAAAGCAGCTTTCATGTTATGGTTGGGCGATAGCTGGTACACACGTGAAGTGGATTATTTTGATGAATGGGGTTTATGGAACAGGGCCAGTCACGACAGGAGTGCGCCTGTTATGCGTGACTTTTTAAAATCTACTTCGCATTTTGCTATGTGGGATGATCATGATTATGGACCCAACGATATTGGTGCAAATTATATTCTGAAAGAAACTTCCAGAAATATTTTTAAAAATTACTGGCTTAATACAAGTTATGGAATGAATGGCCAGGGAGTATATTCCATGATCAGCTATGCAGATGTTGATATTTTTATGATGGACGATCGTTGGTGGCGCAGTGCAGATGCCATGAAAGATTCAGTTGATGGCAAACCAAATCCTGATAAACATATGTGGGGCAAAGAACAAATGGAATGGCTGAAAAATTCATTGTTATTTAGCAAGGCCCCCTTTAAAATTATTGCTACAGGCAGCCAGGTATTGAATCCTGTTTCTCCGTTTGATAAGTTGGCAGATTGCCCGGTTGAGTATGATGAGATCATGAATTTTTTAAAGAGCAATGCTATTAATGGAGTTTTGTTTTTAACAGGCGATCGGCATCACAGCGAAATTATAAAGGTAGACAGAGCAGGCACTTATCCATTATATGATATAACAGCATCGCCATTAACATCAGGCACACATATTTTTGGTGGCCCTGAAAAAAATAATTCTTATCGTGTATTTGGATTAGATCAAAAACAGAATTATACAAAATTCAGTTTCAGCGGAGAAAGAAATCAACGCAGGTTAAGTGTTGAATTCTTTGGTGTAAAAGGAGATAAGCTCGGCGAATGGAAGATAGGAGAGAAGGATTTAATTACTCCAAAGAAATAACATGACCATTTCGTTCCGATACGATCGTAAAAAAGTAATCCAGGCATTGCGTTACCATTTTATTTCAAAAAAAGAAATACGCATTCTGATTATCCTGATAAATGTATTTGCTTTGTTTGCTGCAGCCATGTTCTTCTGGAAAAAAATAACACCGGTTGCCCTTTTACTTAGCTCTTTCCTTTGGTTTTGTTTGATGGTCGCTTTTTGGTTTATACTTCCTTTTACAGTGTATAGCAGGGCTCAAACTTTTAAAGATTCATTTACACTTACTTTTCTGGATGCGTATATGCATATTGAAAATCCCAACGGAACCAAACGTTGGAACTATAAAGAGTTTAAATACTTTATTGAAACACCTAATTTCTTTCACTTATATGTGGATGAGCGTTCTTTCTTCCTTATTCCGAAAGATGCGTTTACAGAAACAGAAGATACGCATACTGCAAGGCTTTTATTAAGAGAAAAGATCGGGCAGAAATAATATCCACCACAAACGTTGCAGAAAAATAACCAGGCTGGAATCATTGTTTCTACTACAAGCCGATTAGTTATTTACACTTACCTTAGTGTAGAAAATCAAATTCCTATTAAAACATGAAAATCTATTACCTAATTGTGAGTAGTTGGTTCGCTATCATTCTTTCTCTGTTTTTTTTCAATACAAGCTATGCACAGGTAAAACCCGGTTATATTAACCGACAAGCCACTTCAGTTGCCGGTAGAGCCGTACTTGACCCCAACAATGATGGATATACTTCAGCAACCACTGCTGGTTTTGGATTACCATCGGATGTTGCTACATCTGAAATTACCTATAAAATATTGCAATCTTATTCAAGCGAGCCTTATGGTGATTTGAGAAGAGGGCCTAATCATAATTACTCCGACTTTGTGCCAGATGGGGGAAATGATGGCTTTTACACATTTTTTGATGCTACGAACCTGATGTTCCGTCTTCGCCTTGGTTCAATCATGAGTGGCTCAAAGGGGTATAGCGTGTTGATTGATACAGATGGAAAATTTGGAGCAAGTGGCGCAAATGCTGACCCCAATTATGTTGCAGCAACAACCGGCATTAACGGAAACCCCGGCTTTGAAATAGAAATTGTACTGGAAACAAATTTCAGGATAGCCATTTATAATGTTGATGGTTCCAGTTCCCCAACATTGGTAACACAGTATACCAACTGGCAGGATATGTCGCAGGTATCATTAGCATCAACCAATGATAATGGTGACCCTGATTTCTTTATGGATTTTTATGTTCCATTTTCTGCATTACAAGCCGCACCATTTAATCTTACTACATCATCTGCTTTACGAATAGTGCCAACAACAGTGATGTCGCCACAAGCAGCAATTGGTGGACCGAAGTCAGACATTTATGGATTAGCTGATCCAAATTATCCAACACCCAATTCACAATACGAAGCATTCATCAATGCACAGCCTCCTGTTACTGTCAATGATCTTACTTCAGGCGGTGGTGGGTTTGGAGGAATGTGTACAGCAGCTCCGGCATTGACCGGAACGATCAGTGCCGGTACAGTAAATATTTCCGGAACATGGACTGCCTCTCCTTTATCAGGCGCTGTTGCAACCGCAACAATCACCGTTTATAAAAACGGGGTGAGTGCAGGAACAGTCAGTGCTGTTACATCAGGTTCTACATGGACATTAAACAGTGTAAC
>Ga0163144_10004547_pt1 | contig 31168 bp, 23 predicted proteins | sample OliLak19BULKMAT1_FD_123175 | JGI IMG/M metagenome (GOLD analysis project Ga0163144, IMG submission 123175) | Freshwater microbial mat bacterial communities from Lake Vanda, McMurdo Dry Valleys, Antarctica - Oligotrophic Lake LV.19.BULKMAT1 | ecosystem: Environmental > Aquatic > Freshwater >... | reverse complement strand
CCCGACTTGCAAGATGATGGCGTCGATTTCATCGTTGGCGCCCAAGGTGCCGCCTTTGGTGCCCACGGACTCTTTACCGTCCAAATAATTTTGCGGCTGAGTTTCGTTGAGCTTGTATGTGCCCGGGCGCAGGTCCGTGAATTCGTAGAAACCGCCCGCGTCCGTGACGGCTGTTTTCTGAACGGCAACGCCGCGATCGTCAGCGCCGGTCAGGGTGACGGTCGCGTTGGCGATGCCTGTCTCGCCGGCGTCGAATTTGCCGTTGTCGTTGGGATCCTCGAACACATGGCCGGAGAGCGTTGCGGGAATGATGATCTCGCCGAAGTTGTTGTTGGGCGAATCTTGGTTGGTAAAGGTGACGGGGATGCGGTCCACGCCGGGTGGGGTGTTGAGTACGACGCCGTTGGCGGATTCCTTGCCGTCGTTGAAGCCGGCGGGCTGAGGATTCTGAACGATGACGTAGTTGCCGGGCTGAAGCCTTGTGCTGGGGACGTATTTGTAGACGACGGTGACCTTGGCGCTGGCGGAGCTGTTGAGGTCGACGACGAGGTTGCCGCCGCCGGAGGCGAACGAGGAAGCCTCGACCTGGGCGCGGACGTTGACCTTGCCGTCGCCCTTGAAGGGGTTCATGTCGCCGCCGGTGAGTGTGAAGCTCTTGTTGCCGGAAGCGTTTTTGGTGCCGAAGTTATTGCCGCTGGTTCCGCTGTAGTCGATGGCGCCGTCGTAGAGGCCGGCGTTATAGGTGCCGACATTTTCCTCAAGGGTGAGCGATTCGACGCCGTTGGGCGTGGTGATGTTGATGGTGCCCGCGACCTTGCCGGCGATTGTCGAGGTGCTGGTGGGGCTGGTGTTCTCCACCTTGATGGAGCTGGAAATCGTCCCGTCGATCGTGACCTCGACCGACTGAAGATCGCCCAAATCGGTGTTGAACTGATCGAGCAACCCTTGCAGATCGAAGTTCGTCTGTGTCGGGGGAAACACGACTTCCTTGGTCAACATTTGGGGATCTTGGTTGACCGTTTGATCGTATTCGAATTCGTAGAAGCCGCTCGCGTCGGAAGTGGTCGTCGCGACGACGACGCCTTGATCGTCTTGAAGCTGGATTTGGCTGTTGGCGATGGGGGTTTCGCCGGGGTCGAAGAGGCCATTGGTGTTTACGTCCTCGTAGACGAAGCCGCTGATGGTATTGCCGCTGGGCACGGTGCGGTCTTCGAGTTTTTCAAGCGATAGCCGGCTCTTGTTGAGGATGGGCTTCGGCTTTTTGGTGGACGAGAGAAACGAGAGAAAATCGGCAGGACGCATGGAATATCACTCCGCAAGGTAAACCGTTCCTGGAACGGTTGGCAACACCTAGATAGGGAGATCGGATTCCGGTCGGGAGAAATTGAGTAAGAATGCCCTGCAATCGTATTTCAACGAAGAAAGGGATAATGCTCGGTATACCGGAAATGGGGGGATGGGGGAGGGAGCGGGAAGGGGAAGAGGTTGCCGGATGTGCCGGTTTTGCCATTGTGGTGCCGAACCTATTGTGGTGCCGGTATTCTACCGGCACGAGTGGGGAAAACGGGGTGTGAAACGTGCCGGTAACATACCGGCACCACATTAGACGGATTCGCCGCGGGTGATGACGGTCTTGCCGCGCATCCAGGGGCGGAGGCCTTCGGGAATGAGGACGCTGCCGTCAGCCTGTTGGTTGTTTTCGAGCAGGGCGACCATGGCGCGGCTGACGGCTACGGCGGTGCCGTTGAGAGTGTGGATGAAGCGCGTGCCTTTGAAGGTGGAGCTTTTGTAGCGGATGTTAAGCCGGCGTGCCTGGAAATCGGTGCAGTTGGAAGTGCTGGTGACTTCGCCGTATTCGCCGGTCTGTCCGCGGGCGGGCATCCAGGCTTCAAGATCGTATTTGCGGTAGGCGGGGCCGCCGAGATCGCCCGTGCAAGTATCGATGACGTGATACGGCAAACCCAGCCCCTGAAAAATCTCCTCCTCGATCCCCAGAATTTCCTGATGGATCGCCTCGCTCTGGTCCGGCGTGCAAAAGGCGAACATCTCGACCTTCGTGAACTGATGGACACGATAAAGGCCGCGCGTATCGCGGCCGGGGGCGCCTGCCTCGGTGCGGAAGCAATGCGACAAGCCGACGTACTTGATCGGCAAACGCAGATCCTCGAACACTTTGTCGCGATACATGCCGCCCAGCGTAATCTCGGCCGTCGCGATGAGGCAGAGATCGGTGTTTTCGAGGCTGTAGATCTGGGTCTCCGGACCACGCGGCATGAAGCCGATGCCTTCAAGCACATCCACGCGGGCCACGTCCGGCGTGATGATCGGCGTGTAGCCATGCTTTATGAGGATGTCAAAGGCGTAGTTGATGAGCGCGAGTTCGAGGAGGACGGCGTCTTTTTTCAGATAGTAGAATTTGGGCCCGGCGACGGCGGAACCGGCTTCAAAATCGACGATGTCGAGATCCTCGGCGATAGCCACATGGTCCTTGGGCTTAAAGTCGAGCTTGCGCGGCTCCCCCCACTTCTTGACCACCTTGTTGTCCTCCGGAGTGCCGCCGACCGGCGCGTCCGGATGGGTCATGTTCGGAATCGTCATCAACAGGGCCTTGAGATCGGCCTCGATTTGTCGGGCATCCTTCTCGAGCGTGCCGACTTGCTCGCGCAGCTTGCGGCCTTCCTCGATCAGGAGTTGCTTTTTCTCCTTGTCTTTTTCTTGAGGGATTTGTTTGGAGAGTTCGTTTTGCTTCTGCTGCACGATCTGCGTCTCGTGGACCTGTTTTTTGCGCAAGTCGTCGAGTTCGACGACGCGGTCCACCTCGGCCGTCACGTTGCGATTGCGGCAATTGGCTTTGACCGCTTCGAGATTTTCGCGAATGAACTGTGCGTCGAGCATGGGGGGAAATCCGCGCTTGCCGCTTGCGGCTTAGCGCGATCGAACGAAGGAATAAGCGCTAAGCCGCAAGCGGGGGTGGGGAACAGAAACTAAGGCCGTTTTTCGAGCGGAGTGTATGGCTGATCGCGCTTGCCGACATAGATCTGCTCGGGCCGGAAAATGCGATTGTTGGTCAGTTGTTCGAGCCAATGGGCGAGCCAACCGGCGACGCGGGCAATGGCGAAGATCGGCGTGAAGAGGTCGGTGGGAATGCCGAGTGCCTTATAGACGGCGCCGGAATAGAAGTCGACGTTGGGATAGATTCCCTTGGGCCCGAGGATGCCGTTGCAGACCTCCTCCATGCGGACGGCCAAGTCGTATTGTTCGGGTCGGCCGGTTTCGGCGAAGGCGTTCTCGGCCAATTCCTGAAGCACGGTGGCGCGGGGGTCTTTCACCTTGTAGACGCGGTGGCCGAAACCCATGATCTTCTTTTTCTTGGCGACGGCGTCCTCGACCCAGGGCTTGACGTTGTCCATGGCGCCGATTTCACGGAGCATCTCGAGAACTTCCTCGTTGGCGCCGCCGTGCAAGGGGCCGGTGAGAGTGCCGATCGCGGAGCTAATCACCGTGTAGGGATTCGCAAGCGTCGAACCGGTGACGCGGCCGCTGAAGGTCGAGGCGTTCATCGTGTGCTCGGCATGGACGATGAGGCAGGCGTCGATGACCTTGCGAATGGCGGGGCTGGGCTCGCGTTCGAAGAGCATGTAATAGAAATTGGCGGCATGGTCGAGATCGTCGCGCGGCGGGATTACCTCGTCGCCGTTGCGCAGGCGATGAAAAGCGGCGACCACGGTCGGCATCTTGGCGATCAGGCGGACGCAGGCATCCCAGTTCGACGCGGCATCGCTGACATTGTGCGTGGGATAAAACATGCCCATCGCGGCGACGGCGGCCTGGAGGGCGTACATGGGATGCCCCGAGTCGGGGAGACATTTGATCAAATCGCGCAGGCGATACTTGATGCGGCGATGATGGCGCAGGTGGTCGTCGAAATCGACCAATTCGCGTTGGGTCGGCAACTCGCCCTTCAGGAGCAACCAACACGTTTCCTCGAAGGAGCTTTCCCGCGCCAGGGTTTCCACTGCGATGCCCCGATATTCCAGCCGGGCTCGCTTACCATCAATAAAGCTGACGGCGGACTCGGCAACGGGCACATCGGCCAGCCCCGGACGCAACTCAATCTGGCTCATGGCGCTCCTTGGCGGAGGGAGAAGTAAAACGGCGGATAATTTGAAAATAGCGTCTGGAAGGGTGGTTGACCAGGGAATCGAGTCGGGCGGGCGACGAAGTTGGAGCACACCGAGGGGTCAGGCTACCTTGGCTGGCAAAGGCCGGATTATCCGTGCCGATTGCCGAGCCATCAGAATTTGCCATTTGCCAGGGCAGGATTCGCGACCAATAGTATTATTGCGTAGGGCTGCCAGCTACCGTCCCTGAACGGGAGTCGACTTTGATCCCATCCAGTATCCCGAGCGGTTGGAGCGTTGCCGGCGCGAGTGACATCGCGACGCAATGTATTTTGCCGCTTAAGATTACGCAACATCGCCAAGCGCAACGCGCGGGCCCGAACGCGCCGCGGGCGCCGGGTTACGACATTGGGCCGATCATCGGATCGGGCGGCATGGGTGTGGTCTACCAGGCCCGGCACCGCGATTTGAACCGCACGGTCGCTCTGAAAATGCTGCGCGGCGAGGCCCTTGCGGATCGTGAATTTCGCGATCGCTTTCGTTGCGAAGCCGAGGCGATGGCCCGGCTCCAGCACCCCCATATCATTCAGGTTTTCGAGATTGGGTCCGCCGAGGCCGCCGCGGAAGGCGTCTGCGCCAGCCCGTTTATCGCGCTGGAATTCGTCGAAGGCGGCAGCCTCGCGCGGCAAACGGCTACGCCTCAGCCGGCGCGCGGCGCCGCCGAGGTCGTGGAAAAATTGGCGCGGGCCGCACATTTCGCGCATCAACTGGGCGTGGTGCATCGCGACCTGAAACCCGCGAATGTCTTGATGACAGGGGCGGGCGAACCCAAAATCGCGGACTTTGGGCTCGCCAAGCAACTCGAAACGCAACGCGACACGGCAGGTCGATTCGCGACGCAGGCCGGAACGATCATGGGCACGCCCGAGTACATGGCCCCGGAGCAGGCCGCGGAGGCGGCGCCCACGCCGGCCGTCGATATTTATGCCCTCGGCGTCATCCTCTACGAGTTGCTGACCGCGCGGGTTCCTTTTCAAGGCGCCACGCCCATCGAAACGATCACGTTGGCCGCCCAGCAGGATCCGGTTTCGCCGCGGCGGCTTCAACCAGGCTTGTCGCGCGATTTGGAGACAATTTGTCTGAAATGTTTGGAAAAGGATCCCGGCCGACGCTATTCGTCGGCCCTGGCATTAGCGGACGATCTGCGCCGCTTTCTCGACGGCCGGTCGATCTTGGCCCGGCGTGCCAGCGGAATGGAGCAGCTAACCCGCTGGTGCCGCCGCAATCCGCCCGTGGCGGCGTCGCTCGCGGGGATCGCCGCGACGGTGCTGATCGCGTTCCTGTTGGTTTCGCGAAGTTATTGGCAAGTCGAGAAGGCCCTGCACCAAGAGGAAGCCCACCGCCACGAAGCCGAACGCAAGGAAAAAGCTGAGCGCTGGGAGCGGTATCGCGCGAACATCACGGCGGCGGGAAACTCCCTCGACGTGTTCGACGCCAGCGGCGTGCGACGCAATCTGGTATCCAGTCCGGAAGAGCATCGCAACTGGGAATGGCGGCACTTTCGCAGTCGGACTGACTTGGCGAAATTGGTGCTGTCGTCGGACGGCGCTTTTTTCGGCGGGTGGTTGATCTCCGGCGATGGCAATCGCGTGGTCCTCTTGGGAGACGACAACGTCGTTCGGCTCATCAATGCGGTCAGCGGAAAAACCGTGCGGGTTCTGCGAGCGTCGTCAAAAATCCGGGAGACGCTGGTCACTCCCAACGGGGGACTGTTGGTGCATTTCCGTGATGACGAGTCCTTCGATTTGTGGGACGCGGCGAGCGATCGTATTCAGGTCGTGCGGCACGGCCACGGCGCCCGGCCGAGCACGCGCGCCGTTAGCGCCGACGGCACTCGCATCTTGACCGCCGGTGCCGACCTCACCGTGCGTGTTTGGGAGACGGCGAGCGGGCGATCGGTGTCCGCGTTTCGTCCGTTTGCAGCGGCCTTTCGCGACGTGCAAATCAGTCCGAACGGTCGCCGTGTATTCGTCGTCAATAGCGATACGAGAGAGGCGGGTGTTTGGAATGCCGACACGGGCATCCTGATCTCGCGTCTGTCGACGGGCGGGGATGACGTGGTGGGAGGTAATTTCAACCGCAAAGGAACACAATTGGTAACGATGACTCGCTATCCCAATTGCGATATGAAGCTTTGGGACGTCGAAACCGGGCGATTGCTGGGCGTCATGTCCGGCCACGAAAACGCCGTGCTCTCGCGCTCATTCAGTCCCGACGACACGCGCGTCGCCACCTGCTCCATGGATCAGACGATTCGCCTTTGGGACGGACATACCGGAGAATTCATCGCGGCGCTGCGGGGGCACAAGGGTTGGGTGAACGACGTCGCGTTCAGTCCCGACGGGAAAAGGCTGGTTTCGGCGTCTCAAGATTACACCCTACGCGTTTGGGACGGACGCACGGGCGCGCCGCGGACCGTGCTTCCCGGCCACGCCGCGGAAGTGACACGCGTCGCTTATACGCCCGACGGCAATGGCATCGTATCCCTTTCCAATAACGGCGTCGTGCGTCTTTGGGATACTCAAATGGTGGAACGCGACGGCGTCCTCCGCGGGCATACGCAATTTGTCTACAACGTGGCCTATCACCCGGACGGGGCCCGCGTCGTCTCGGGAAGTTGGGACGGAACCGCGCGCGTTTGGGACATTAAATCGGGCCGTCAACTCCTCACTGTCGACCATGGAAAAAACTCCATCGTCGTCGCCGTGGGCATCCATCCGAACGGAAAAACGTTTGCGTCTCGAACGCGCGACGCCCTGCATCTATGGGATCTGGAATCCGGCCGAGAAATCCATTGCTGGAATACGCCGTCCGATTCCTGGCGTCATACCCGGATAGCGTTCAGTTCCGACGGGGCCTTGTTGGCGTCCGGCGGAGTGGATGGAAAAATCCATGTGTGGGATTTCGAGTCGCGCGCGGAGATCGCCGTCCTGGAAGGGCACACCGACGTAGTCCGCGATGTGGCGTTCAGCCCAGATGGGCAATGGTTGGCTTCGGCGGGAGAATCATCCGATAAGACGATCCGCATCTGGAGCGTGGCCGAAAAGCGACAGGTTCATGTGCTTAAGGCGCATCGGGACTGTGTTTATTGTTTGGGCTTTAACAAGGACGGCAGCATCTTGGCGTCCGGTTCCAAAGACGGCACGGTGCGTCTTTGGGACACAGCGAATTGGACGGAAACGGCTATCCTCAAGCATGGGACGAACGTCTACAGCGTCGCCTTTACTCCAGACGGCAGTCGGCTTGCGTGCGCTTGCGCGAACAACTCGATTCGATTATGGGACGTCTCCAAGGCGCAAGAAATCGTCGACCTGCGCGGGCACGACGCCTATGTTCATGCGATCGCCTTCAGTCCCGACGGCGGTAAGTTGGTGTCCGCTTCGGGCGATTTCACGTTGCGCGTGTGGAGTACCAAACGGCCGCTAGTATCCGCGACGAAGCGGTAGAGTAAACTCACTCGCTTGCGCGTCGTGCTAACTTGTTGGCGTCAGCGACGAAGCGGTAGTGTAAACTCACTCGCTTGCGCGTCGTGCTAACTTGCCGGCGTCAGGTCAGCACGACCACATGCAATTCGCCCGGGCCATGAACGCCGGTGACGAGACGCAGTTCGATGTCGCCGGTCTTGCTGGGGCCTGTGATTAGAGTGAGCGCGGATGGCGGAGGCGACATGCGGCGGCCTGGAGTGGGCGAGGGGGAAAAGAGGTCGAAGAGATCGAAAAGGTCGGGCAAGATTTGCTGAGCGTCGGCAAAGGCGATGTGGATCGGCGGCAGGAGGCTTAACGAGCGTGGTTCCGTGGGCTTGGCGGCCATCACGATGGAACCGGTCTCGGCGATGAGGTATTCCACGCCGGAGATGCCCAGGTCCGCTTGGAAAAACGTATCGCGGCAATTCGCACAGGTCAAATCGTCCACTACTTGTACTTCCAGGCCCGCTTCCAGCAATCGATCGCCGATGCCGAGCCGATCGAGCACCGGCGAATTGCCCAGGAGGATGCGGCGCGCGGCGCGGTCGGTCAGAAGCGGTCCCACAACCTGCCAGGCTTCGTCGGCGTCGGCGACGACGTGCGTATGCCCGCCGGCCGCCTGCATTTCCTTGGCGAAGCGAGCGACGGGATCGGCGCCCGCGCCTTGCCAACCGATGCCTCCGCGATGGGGAAGCTCGGTCGCGCTGCCGGTGCGATTGCCATCGAGAACGGCCTGGCGGACACGTTTCAAGAAGGTGTCACGAGGCATCATGATTCAACTCCTTCCAGCGGTCCCGAAAGGGGCGTGCCGCCGGGGCAGGAAAATCGCGCACATCGGTCCAGTTGCGCACCGGGCCGGGCAGATGACGAAACCAGCCGTCCTTGGCGAAAGGCCGCGCGAACAAGCGGCCTCCCAGAAGCGCGAGGCGATAAAGCCAGGGACGTTCCAGCACCATCTTCCAGAGACGATAGGCAAGGCTCTCCAGGCGGTTTGGTTTGCCATGGTGCTGCAACTCGCGCAGACCGATAAGCATGCGCGGGATATTGATCCGCACCGGGCAGGCCGACTGGCATGCTCCACATAAAGAAGACGCGTGGGGCAGATGCGGGTTCTCGGAAATACTGTCATAAAGCGGCGTGAGGATGCTGCCGATGGGGCCGGAGTAGACCCCGCCGTAGGCATGGCCGCCGATGCGGCGATAAACAGGGCAGGCGTTCAGGCACGCTCCGCAGCGAATGCACTGGAGACTTTCGCGGTAGGGCGTGGCCAACACGCGCGATCGGCCGTTGTCCAAAATGACGAGGTGAAATTCCTCGGGGCCATCCAATTCCTCGGCCCGGCGCGGACCGGTGAGGATTGTCGAATAAACTGAGAGCGTCTGCCCGGTGGCGCCGCGCGCCAGCAACTTGAGGAAGACGGGTAGGTCGCACCAGCGCGGGATCACCTTTTCCATGCCCATGAGCGCCACATGGACGCGCGGGCAAGTCGTGGTCAATCGGCCGTTGCCTTCATTGGTTACGAGGACAACGGATCCGGTCTCGGCGACGGCGAAGTTGACGCCCGTGATGCCAAGATCGGCGGAATAGAATTTCTTGCGCAGGAGTCGACGCCCCGTCAGAGCGAGAATCTTGGGATCGTCGGGGAGGTTTTCGCCGGTGTGTTCCGAGAGGATGCGGGCGATGCTTTCCCGCGTTTGATGGACGGCCGGGGCGACAAGATGGGAAGGGCGTTCGCCGGCCAATTGGATGATGAATTCGCCGAAGTCGGATTCGACGACTTCAATGCCCGCCTTTTCGAGGGCGGGGTTGAGATGCACTTCCTCGGAGGTCATCGACTTGGATTTGACCGCGGTCTTGCAATTTGTTTGTTTGGCGATGTCGACGATGATGCGGCGGGCGTCCTCGGCGGAATCGGCATAGTGGACTTTGCCGCCCAGTTTAAGGACCGATGCTTCCAATTGCTCCAGGTAGCGATCCAGATGGGCGAGGGTATGTTCCTTGATCGCTTTGGCGTGATCGCGCAAGCGATCGCTGTCGGGTAGCGTCGCGAAGCCGCGTCGATTGCCGGCCATCAGTGTATCGGTGAGGCGCGTCAGGGCTTTTTGCAGTCCGGCGTCGGCGAGCGCCTTGGCGGTTCCGCCCAGAAAATCGTGATGCTCGTCTTTGGCGTAGTCGATCATGTCGGCGTATTCTCCGCGCGGCGGGACAGCGCTCTTTGTACTTGTTCCCGACGAGGAAGTAAATCGGGATACGTATCAACCGCCTAGCAAGTAGAAGTTGGCGACCGAGAAGTAGATCATGATTCCCGTCACATCGACGAAGGTCGCGACGAAGGGACTCGACGCCAATCCGGGATCCACGTTCAAGCGTTTGAAGAACAAAGGAAGCATTGAGCCGACGACCGTTCCCCAAATGCAAATCATGGCGACGGACTGACTGACGATGAGCGCGAGCGTGAGGCTGTCGACGGCGTTGCGGACGTCCGAAGGGGTGATAAGGGCGCGCAGAAAACCGATGATGCCCAAGGTGATGCCAAGGGCGAGGCCCATGAGAAGTTCGTGGCGAAGGATTTGCAGCCAATCCTTGAGGCCGACGTGTCCCAGGGCCATGGCGCGCGTGATGAGAGTGGCCGCCTGGGAACCGGAATTGCCGCCCGTGGAAATGACGAGCGGGATGAACAAGGCCAAGACGCTCACGCTGCTGATGCGATCCTGGAAATGCTCCATGGCGTTGAAGGTGAGCAGTCCGCCGATGAACAGCGTGGAGAGCCAAAAAGCGCGATTGCGCCAGACCTTGTAGAAGCTGGCTTCGAGATAGTTTTCGATCATCGGGCTGACGGCGCCCAAGCGATGTACGTCTTCCGTCGCCTCCTGGACCACCACGTCCATCATGTCGTCATACGTGATGATGCCCACCATTCGATTATGATCGTCCATGACGGGTACCGCGAGAAGGTCATAGCGGGCCATTTCCTTGGCGACGGCTTCCGGATCGCCGGTGGCCTTCACGGTGACCACCTGCGTTTCCATGATGTCCTTGATCAAGGCATGGCGCGGGGCGAGGATCAACTCCCGTAAAGTTACGACGCCCTGAAGGCGATGTTCGTCATCGAGAACGAAGACGTAATAAATGGTCTCCCGCTCCGGGGCCTGCAGGCGCAGCCGGTCCAAGGCTTCGGTCGCGGTGAGATTCGGCGGCAGCCAGGAGTAATCCGTGGTCATCATGCCGCCGGCGGTGTTCTCGTCCTGGCGGGCCAGCATGGCAATATCGCGGCGGTCCGCTTCGTCGACCAGGCGCAACAACCCCTCCGCGACGCGCGGCATCAGGCGGCGCATCAGATCGACGCGGTCGTCGTGCGACATCTTTTCGATGAGGTGCGCCATGCGTTCGCGGCCCGCCCCCTCGACCAACTTCACCTGCCACTCGACGGGAAAGTATTCGAAGATCGACGCTTGATGCCGAATGCTGGTGTTTTCGAGAAACCGCCAGATTTGCTCGACTTCCAGATCGCCGCCGGAAAGCGTCTCGGCCACGGTCGCGGGATGAAGGGATTCCAGAAACGCCTTCATCTCCTCCGTGTCGTTCTCCTCCAGCATGAGGCGGACTTCAGGGCCGAAGAGGAATTGCGAAACCATGGCAGCAGTCCGTGGGAAATCAGTAGCGGCGCAAGGAGGGGAGAGAAGTGCGGCGCGGTTCGTCCAGTTCGGGCGATTATTCCGTTACTCTTTTATTATGGCTCGCGCGGAGGGAAAGGTAGGCATCATAGCGTCAGCAGCATATTATCGATCAAGCGTGTCGAACCCATGAAGACCGCGAGGGGTACGAGGACTTCGCCCTGGAGGTGGTCGATCGGTTCCAGCGTCGCGCGGTCGACGAAGGCGACGTAGTCGAGGCGAGCGCCCGGCACCTGCGCTACGCGGGCGGCGACAAGGTCTCTAAGCACCGCCGCAGCGCGTTCGCCTTGAGCCGTGCGTGCGTGGACGGCTTCAAGACACTGATGAAGCACAACCGCATGACGACGCTGATCGACGTCGAGGTATTGATTGCGGGAAGAAAGGGCGAGACCGTCAGCCTCGCGAACCGTGGGGCAGATGCGCATCGTCACGGGAACGTTCAAGTCATGCACCATCTGTTCAAGAACGCGGGCTTGCTGGGCGTCTTTTTGGCCGAAGTAGGCGATGTCGGGTTGAACGATGTTGAAGAGCTTCAGCACCACAGTGGCGACGCCGCGAAAATGGCCGGGGCGCGTGGCGCCTTCCCAACGGTCCTGCAGGCCGTGTACCTCGACCCAGGTGCGGAAGTTCAGGGGATAGACGGCCTCCGGCGCGGGATGAAAGATCAAATCGACGCCGTGTTGTCGGCACAGTTCTACATCATTCTCGAAGGGACGCGGATAGCGAGAAAGATCCTCCTTCGGCCCGAATTGACTGGGATTGACAAAGATGGAAGCGACGACGAAGCCGGTTTCCTGACGCGCGAAATCGAGAAGGCTGGCGTGGCCGGCATGCAGCGCGCCCATCGTGGGCACGAAGCCGACGGCGAGACCGCGACGCCGGGCGTCCGCAACTTCGGCACGGGTATCTTCGACAGTGGTCGCAATTCGCGTCATGAATGTTTCGCGGGGAAAAGAAGTCAGAAGATAGAAGTCAGAAGGATAGTCGAGTCCACACTAATCGGCTCTAATCAACGCTAATGACGCCCCAATCGCATCGTATCCGTGGTGCGGTTACGCGTCTTCCGATTTCTGACCACTGACCACTGACCACTGACCACTGATTACTGATTACTGACTTCTTGCCAGCAGCAATTCCAGATAAGATCGGCGTTCGGGGTTTTGCAATTTAAGGTCGGCGGCGACTTGTTGGAGGAGATCCTGGGCTTTGGTTTTTTGTTCCGGGGTGGTGACGATTTCCAGTTCGACGAAGCGGCCGACATCTTCAACGTCGTCAAGACAGGCCTGCAGCGAGAAGCCGTCGCGCGAGAAGCGATAGAATTGTCGATGTTTGCGCACGGTGGCGACGACGCGGTAACGGAGGCAGAGAGCGAATTGGTGGAACTTGTCCGCGGCTTCCTGTCCCAGGGCGAGGGGGACTTCGATCTCGATTCGTGTCTTGGTCGGACCGGCTTCCTTGGGGCCTTTGTAGGTGGCCAGGTTGACGGGGCCGACCTTGCGGAGGCGAAACGCTTCGTCGGTTTTCGCGAAGTCGCGATCAGGAGGAGCGTAGTAAACGTCTTCCTCGGTCTCGCCGTCGCCGCGGTCGGCATGCCAGTATTCCAGGTGAAAAATGACGGGCTGAAAGTCCGCCACCGCGAACTTCATTTCGATTTCGAGCATGGTCTGGCCCTCGGTTGGATAAGGAAGAAAGAGGTTCCGCCGCCCTTCCATCCCTTTTTCCAGTAAAATATAATACGAAAATGTCCACCCATGAGATGATACGGGGGAGTCGATGAGCGAGTTTCGCACCGTCTGCAAGGCAAACGCCGTGAAAGAGGGCGAAGGAAAGACCGTGGTGGTCGACGGCAAGCTGGTGGCGCTGTTTCGCCTTGGGGACGAGCATCACGCGATCGACGACGTCTGCCCGCACATGGGCGCCTCGCTCAGCGGCGGTCATCTGGAAGGCGACATCGTCACCTGCCCATGGCATGCCTGGCGGTTTCGCGTGACCGACGGCACATGGGCGGACAATCCGCGCATCAAGATCGGCTGCTATCCAGTGCGCGTGGAAGGGGACGACGTGCAGATTCAAGTTCCCGAGAAACCGACGGGGAAAACGCCATGATTCAGAGAAAAGGGCGGCTGTTTTTTTTCGGACAGGCTGGAAGCCTGTCCTACGGGATCGTGTTCTTGGCGATTGTGTTCCTTGCCTTGCCGAGAGGAAATGGCCAAGGCAAGACAGCGCCGAAGATTACCCCCAAGCTGGAGCCGATCGCGGATACGAAGTTATTGATGGAGGGGCTGGCGCATGCGAATTTCCGCGGCCTGGAGCGGAATCTCACGACCAAGCCGACCGAGGATCAAACTTGGGTATTCGCGCGCGGCCAGGCCCTCTTGATCGCGGAGACGGCCAACCTTTTGATGTTGCGGCCTCCGAAAACGGTGGGGCAAGACACTTGGTTTGCCAGAACCATGGACTTGCGCGCCAAGGCGACGCGATTGGCGCGGACGATCACAAGCAAGAACTTTGAACAGAGCCGGCGAGAAATGATCGACCTGGGCAACAGTTGCACGAAGTGTCACCAAAGTTTTCGGGTTCCGGTGGTCATCGAACCGTTTGGGGAAGCGGCTCCGAAGGTGGAATGACGGAGGCGCAATGTTGGGAATCGCGGGATGCGTGAAAAGGTTTTTCTTTCCAGAGTCGCGGCGGCTCTCTAATTTGAAAGAACTTGCTAAAGCCAAGCGGCCCGAGAGCGAATAGCCGGAAGAATGCGGCAGTTCGATTCGAGTCGCGACAAATCCAGTTGGGGAAGGTGAGCTATATGTCCATGGATCCGACAGCCAGGACGCCGCCGGGCGAAAACGAGCCGCAGCCCGCCGCGGCGTCGCGACCGGAAAGCAGGAAAGCGTCGTTTTGGCGTTATTTCTTTCTGGGCCAAACGACGTTGGATGAAATGGCGGTGTATCACCACAACAACCTTTTTTATTGGTGGCCGGTCTGGTTCTTCGGCTTCGTCATGGCGGGGATCACGTATTTCGGGGACATGCGGATGGCGATCGTGCCGCCGGGCACGCACGCATCGCCACAGCGGGCATTGGTGGGCGACAAGTTGGATGAGCATATTAAACGCGACGTTCTGGTGCTGCTCGAGGGGGCTTCCTTGCCCAAGGGCTTGACGGAAGACGGCGACCTGGCGCCCATGCAACCGACGTATTTCATGGCCCGTTCTCGGGGGTGGGGATCGTTATTCATGGTGATATTACTTATCATCATCATCATCACGAATGTCAGGCTGCAGGGTTTGTGGTCGTTTCTCGTGCTCATCGTTTTGATCATGGTGTCGCTCTTGGCCACTGCGGCGGGGTGGTGGGAGGCGATTTTCGCGAGGCTCGGCCATCTCGCCATTTACATCAACCTAGGCGGTTATCTTCTTCTTTCGTTCGTCCTGTTGGTATTTTGGCTGATCAATTTCTTCATCTTCGACCGCCAGACCTACATGGTCTTCACGCCGGGCCAGGTTCGTCTGCGACTTGAGATTGGAGACGGCGAGATCGTCTACGACACGACGGGCATCGTCGTACACAAGCGGCGCGGCGACCTGTTTCGGCACTGGATTCTCGGCTTCGGATCCGGCGATCTCGTCATCCGTCCCGTCGGCGTCGCCAACCCGATCGAAATGACGAACGTCATGCGAGTAGCGAAAGTCGTCAAGCGTGTTGAAAGCATGGTCAAGGAACGGATGGTGGTGACGCAGTCGCCCAACCCGTAGACTAACTTCGATATTCCAAAATTTGAAAGGCTTGCGAACATGTCGACCACGCCAACGCCCCCGGCGAAGTCCGATTCCGGGCAGCAACCCCTGACCCAGAAATCGGAAATCCGCATCGTCGCCCATTCGACTCTTTTCTACTGGTGGCCGGTCTGGTCCGTGGGCTTCCTCCTGGCGGCCATCACCTTTTTCGGCGGGCAGCGCATGGCCATCGTACCCGAAGGAACCGTGCCGGAAGTCGGGCGATCCATTAACTGGCTCGAAGGCGAGAAACACGATGTTCTGGTGCTTCCAAAAGGAAGGGAATTGGAGAGGGACGCGGCCTCCGGCAAGGCGGTGGCGCCCCATTTGCGAATCGCGAGCAGCAAGAACTTGGGCGTGTTCTTTTGCGTGATCCTACTCATCGTCGTGACCATCACCAACATCCCATTACGGGGATTGTGGTCGGTGATCGTAATCGTGATCGTGCTTTTCATGGCTGTCATCTTTGCCGTGTTAGACTGGTGGACGGCGATCGTGAGCACTTTCAGCTTCCTGGACATCCGTATCAATCTGGGCGGTTATCTGCTGATTTCGACCGTGTTGTTCGTGCTTTGGCTAATCGTGTTCATCTTCTTCGATCGCCAGATTTACATGATCTTCACGCCGGGCCAGCTGCGGGTGCGGCTTGAAATCGGCGATGCGGAAACGGCGTACGACACGACGGGAATGAGCATCCAAAAGCAACGCAGCGACCTCTTTCGGCACTGGATTCTCGGCCTGGGGTCAGGCGACTTGATCGTCAACACCTCCGGCGCCCAACATCATCATTTCGACATGCACAATGTCTTGTTTTTGGGTCGCAAGGTGAAGCAAATCGAGGACATGCTGCGCGCTCGCCAGGTGGTTTCCAGCGAACGCAGCTAACCAAGCGTCGAACGTTTCGACGGCCCCCGGCGCGATTCTTCGCGCCGGGAGCCGGGGCGCGCGAATAATAAAGAGGTAGTTGTAATCTCGCGCCCTGGTTTGTGGGATATCGCCATGCCCGATTACTATCCTCCGCCCCTTCGCCGGCCCCAACGCTCCAATTTCTCCAGCACGATCTTGGCGTTCCTGTTGATGGTGCTGATCGCGGTGATGTTGTTTCGATTTTGGCCTTTCGGCGCGGACGGCGTCTTGAGTCCTCGCGAGCCCGGAGCGGACCAGGACGCGACGCCGCGGCCGATCGCGGCACGGGGAAGTTTGGCGGAAGACGAAAAGAGCACGATTGCCTTATTCAAGCAGTCGGCGCCGTCAGTCGTTCACGTCAACTCGTTTTCGGAGCGGCGCGACTTCGCGCGTTTCGAGGAGGAGCAAGTGCAGGGATCGGGCTCGGGATTCGTGTGGGACGAGGACGGGAGGATCGTCACGAATTATCACGTCGTCAAAGGGGCGACGAAAGTGTCCGTCACGCTTTCAGATCATTCCACCTGGCACGCGACGCAGATTTCCTACGATGAAGACAAGGATCTCGCGGTGCTCTGGACGGACGCCCCGCGCGGCCGATTGAAGCCGTTGCCGGTGGGAGAATCGGCGACGCTGCTCGTCGGCCAAAAGGTTTTCGCGATCGGCAATCCGTTCGGTCTGGACAACACGCTTACCACCGGTTGCGGGATCTGACCCAGCGTCACGATGTCGCCGTGACGCTGGGCGACGAGAAGTGAGTGTCCGATCACGGCGCGAAGGACGGAAGTTCCCAACGTTTGATGGTGCGGTCAAACGAACTGGAGAAGAGACGGCGTTCCGTCCGGTTGAGCGTGAGGCTGCTAACCTTTGCGCCGTGCCCATACAAAGTCGCGAGCGGATTGCGCGATTTCAAATCCCAGATCTTGATTGTTTTGTCGCCGGCGCCGGAGAATAGGAACCGTCCGTCGCGGGAGACGGCAAGGGCGGTGACGGGGCCGGCGTGGTCCTTGAGTTGAAAGAGTTCTTGGCGCTTTTCCAAATCCCAAACCCGGATGACGCGATCGGTGCCGCCGGAGAAAAGACGCTTGCCGTCGCCGCTGACGGCGAGGCTGTCGATCATGCCGGGAAATCCGGCGATGCTGAACAATTCCTTTTCGGTCGCGAGATCCCAGATTTTGATTTCGTCGCTGCCGGAATAGAGGCGTTTTTCGTCGGGACTCAAGGCGAGGCTGTTAACGGCGCTGATATGTCCGGGTAGACGCAGGAACTCCTTTTCCGCCTCAATGTCCCAGCCAATGATCATTTGGTCTTCACTGCCTGAGTAGAGTCTTGCTCCGTCGCGGCTGAGTGCGACGCTGTTGACCCCCAGAATCTTGCCGCGCAGGACCAACTCGCCGCGCCCGGTCTTCAGTTTCCAGGACGTCATGGACTGATCCTCGCCGATGGAGAGAAGGCGGGCGTCGTCGTCGCGCAGAGAAAGGCCAAGCACGGGGAAGGTGTTGTCTCGCAAAGTGCGCACTTCCCGCCCCGCTTCCAGATCCCATGACTTGATGGATCGGTCCTCGCTGCCGGAGAACAGGTGATTGCCGTCTTTGCTCAGGGCGAGTGCGTGTACGGGCATGGAATGACCACGCAAGGTGAGTACCTCGCGCCCCGCGTCCGGATCCCAAATCTTGATGGTGCGGTCCTCGCTGCCGGAGAAGACGCGCCGCCCATCCGCGCTCAAGACGACGCAATCCACGGGCAAGGTGTGTCCGCGCAATGTGCCGACATCCTCGCCGGTGTCCAAATCCCAGACCTTCACGGTCGCGTCCCAACTGCCGGAATAAAGACGTTTTCCGTCCTTGCTAACGGCGAGCGAGCGGATCGGCAGCGTGTGGCCGCGGAGAGTCTTCACTTCTTTCTCCGTTTGAAGATCCCAGATTTTGATGTTGTGGTCCCAACTGCCGGAGTAGAGATGTCTGCCGTCCGCGCTGACGGCCAGGCAGAGGACGCCGAAATTGTGGCCAAGGAGCTCAAAAAGCATCTTGCCCGATTCGACATCCCAGACCCGGATGGACTGGTCGTCGCTGCCGGAGAAAAGCCGCTGGCCGTCGGGGCTGAGAGCCAGACAAAAGACGGTTTCGGAATGTCCCAATAGCGAGCGGATTTGCTTGCCGGTGCGAGGATCCCACTCTCGGATGGTCCGATCTTCGCCGGTGGAAAAGAGGCGTTTCCCATTGGGTGTGGCGACAACCGAAAGCACGCGATCGCCGTGCCCTTCCAGCGTCGCGGTTAACGCGCCGGTGGCCGGATTCCAAACGCGGATCGTGCGGTCGCCGCCGGCGGAGAACAGGCGCGTCGGATCGTCGCAAACCGCGAGACTCAGCACGCGATCCTCATGGCCGACGAAGGTGGCTTCCTCCTTGGCGGCCTCGAGATTCCAAACTTTGATGACCTGATCGTCGCCGGAGGAAAAGAGCCTCGCGGAACCGCGATTGACGGCCAAACAGAGGACGCGATCGAGGTGGCCCTGCAAAACGACGAATTCCTTGCCGCGTTCGACGTCCCAGCCGCGCACGGTTTGGTCGTCCCCGCCGGAATAGAGCCACTTGCCGTCTTTGCTGAGGGCGAGCGCGTGAACCTGGCCTTGGTGTCCGCGAAGAGTGAGTTCTTCCTTGCGGGTTTCGAGATTCCACACCTTGACGGTCTTGTCGCCGCTGGCCGAAAAGAGGCGCTTGCCGTCCGGGCTGATTGCGAGAGCAAGGACGTTGAAGCCATGGCCTTCGAGCGTGGCTGCCTTTTGCGTTTCCAAATCCCAGATCTTGATGGATTGATCTTCGCTGCCCGAACAAACGAACTTGCCGTCGGGGCTGACGGCAAGACAACGTCCGGATTCGGTGTGGCCTGTGAAGGAGTGGATTTCCTTGCGGGCGGCAACGTCCCAGACCTTTACCGTTCGATCCACGCCGGTGGAGAAGAGGGTCTTGCCGTCGCGGGAGAGGACGAGGCTGAGGATGGCTTCGGTATGGCCCGGCAATTTGCCGACCTCCTTGCCGGACGCCAAGTCCCAAACACGAATAACACGGTCGCCGCCGCCGGAATAAAGGCGCGAACCGTCCGGGCTGAGGGCGAGCGTAAACACGCCGGCGGCATGCCCCGTCAAGGTGCGGGTAATCTTGCCGGTCTCGAGATTCCAAACGCGGATGGTGTTGTCCCAACTCGCGGAAATGAGAGCTTTCTCGTCCGGGGTGACGGCCAAGAAAGTGACGCCGTCGGAATGGCCGAAGAGGCTCTTCGCTTTGCGTTCGATCAGTCGGGCGAGGTAATGATACTCAGGACCGCGCAGATCCCAGCGACATTCGTCCAAGACGATCCGGCACTGGACGAGATTGTTGGCCTCGAAATGACTGTAGGCTTCCTTAAATTGGCCGATGTAGAGGAGTGCCTCGGCGCGTTTGAGTTCGCGTTCGCGTTGCTTGCGTTCCTCTTCTTCCTTGCCGCGCGCCTCCTCAGCGGCTTTTTTGGCGAGCAGGGCGAGATTCTCGTTGCGAAGGGCCTTGGTCTCGTTGGTCTGGGCGTTTTGCTTTTCGAAGTTGGCTTGCTCGGCGCTGGCGGCGGCCTGGATCGCGAAATACCATGCGACAATCGCGCCCAAAAAAAGGGAGGCGGCGACGGCGCCGATCAGCGTCGCGGAAAGCGGATTGCGACGGCCCCAACGCGTGACGCGTTCGAGCATGCCGATGGGTCGCGCCCGGACGGGGTCGCCGTCAAGGAAGCGGCGCAAGTCGTCGGCCAACTCTTGGCAGGAAGCGTAGCGGCGGCCGACTTCCTTTTGCAGGCAGCGCAGGCAAATGGTCTCGATATCGCGCGGCAGCGTGGGATTGAAGGAGCGCGGCGAGGGCGCCTCGTCGCTGCGATGTAAGAACAGTTGCAATTCCGGCGGACCCAAGAAGGGAGTGCGTCCCGTCAAAAGTTCGAAGAGCGTGCAGCCGAGACTGTATTGGTCGCTGGCGGGTTGGCCCTCGCCTTGCGCCTGCTCGGGCGCGAGGTAAGCGGGCGTGCCCATCGCCTTGACGCCTTCCTGCGTTAGCTTTTCCGCGTCGTCGGGGCGGGCGGCAAGACCGAAATCCATCAGCACGGGTTCATCTTGCTCGTCGAGCATGATGTTGCTGGGTTTGACATCGCGATGGATGATGCCCTTGGCATGGGCGTAAGCGAGGGCCTCGGCGAGCTTGCGGACAAGGCCGGCCGCCCGTTCCACATCCATTCCGTTGGGATAGCCCGCGAGTTCCTGAGCGACCGTCTTACCGCGAATGAAGGCGCTGGCGATGTAATAGCGGTGGGCATCCTGGCCGGCGTCGAAAACCGGCACGATGTTGGGATGGCGCAACCCCGAGGTGGTCTTCGCCTCCCGTAGAAAACGCTTGATGCGGCGTTCGCCGGAAAGCTGGTCCGCCTTGGCGACCTTCAAGGCGACGTCGCGTTCGAGCTGCGGATCATGGGCGCGATAGACGATGCCGAACGCGCCTTCGCCGACGCGTTCGCGGAGGATGAATCGGCCGAGCTTTTGAATGGAGATATCGGAGAGGATGAATGTCGGGTCTTCGCCGTCGCCCGAGGTAGGGGGGCCTTCGCCCGTCCAGGTATGGCTTTCCTTGGACGATGGGAGCGATTCTCCTTCAGCGAAGGAGCCCTGCGTGGGCGATTCCCAAATCGGGCCGGGTCCCTCGAACTCGTCGGGAGGCAAATCAAGCGTTTCGCATTCGGTCTTTTCCGGCCGCAGCGATTTGCCGCATTGAGGACATTTGAGGGAGTTCTCGTTCTCGCCGGGGCCCACTTTCACGAGTTGATTGCATTCGGGAGCGCAACAACGGAGCAGAACCATGGACCATTTCCCAGGGAAAGTCGATAGGCGCCGCGCGAAGAGTCACGGAGCGTGCCAAAGGTTAGTTTCCGCGCCTGCTTGGGCGGTGTCAATGCGAACTGTGGGCGCTTCGCCAGGGCCGCGAAAAGAAAAAGGCATCCCGATTCGTTCAGGATGCCCCTAACACGCGGCGGGCGGACATTTTCCTGGCAACCAAGTGTTGCTTGCGTTTACTGCGCCGTCAAGGTGAACGTCTCGCTGGCGGCGAGGCTGGTCGTGCGGCGAGCGCGAAGCCCCCAAGTCGGCGAGATGACTTCATAGTTAAGGCTGCCGCTGGGTACGCCGTCGATCGGCTGGGTCGTCATGCCGGGAACGCGGAATTCGCGTTCGTTGATGATGAACAGCAGCGTCTCGGGATAATTGTTGACGAGCATGACGCGGCCGGTCGATGCGGGCGGGGTCGTGCTGGGAGAAAGCGCGATGCGCGAGGTCGGCGCCTGAAGTCCGAGGATGGCTTTTTCGATCGCGGAGAGTTTGCCCTTGAGTTCATCGAGCATCGACTTATCGATCAAGGGAGTCGCGACGCGCTCCGGCTCGGAATCGAGGCGTTTGCGGAGGGCATCCATGTCCGCCTGCATGCGACGGACCTGTTTTTCCAGGGCATCGAACTTGCCCGAGAAGCCGTTGATCTTGATCTTGTTGTCGAGCGACTCGGTCTGCAAACCGGTGATATCGGATTGGAGCTTGCCGATATCCTTCTTGAACTGGCCGAGTTCGGCGTTGAGGGCTTTGATGTCGCCGCCCAGGTTGTCGAAGGATTGCACAATCGACTTTTCGAGCTTGTCGAGACGGTCGATGAGCGTTTTCTGATCGCCGCCGGCCACGACGGGGGCGGGCTGGGTCAGAGTAACGACGGTCAGGGAATAAAGGGCGAGCATTTTCCAGTTGCGCAACATAGGTGAATCCTCAGAAAGCGACGGTCGGGTGAAAACCCATGGATAGTTGTCGGTTTGCGGCGGCGGATCCAAATGCACCACCGGAAAAGGAACCTCCATCGGCGGCGGCACAAAGGGCACGCTGACCGGCGGCGCCACCAGGGCCGGCAACGGCGGAGGCAGCGGAGTCGCGCGCGGCAACGGCGGCGGAACCACCAGGGGCGGAGGCAAAGGAGGTTCCTCGGTCTCCTGCCAGGCCAACTTGATCGGCTCCGATTGTTGTTGGTTGGTTTGTCCCGTTGCGACGGCGCCCTTTATTCCGGACATTCCCAATGTAGAGCCTTTGTCGGCGATCCGCAAGAAGATCTTTTCCTCGCTCATGGTGCTATACGCGCCCCAACAAACCAGGCAAAGGGCGAGAGCGCCCGCGCCGAGGAATGCCAGCCAAAGCCAAAACGGCGGTTCGCCCTCGTTAGCTTCGATTTTTCTGGGATGGTAGCGGGCGCGATTTCCGGGCGCGGCTTCAAGGCGGACACGCAGGTCGGAATCCATGGGAGGCGCGCCTTCGAAGGGCAACGTAAACGCCCAGGGCCGTCCGTCGCAGTCGCGGCGGAGAGCGGGTTCGTCGGAAATGGGGGCGGAATGATTCATGGTCAAGTCCCTGCGAAGGACAGAAAAGCGTCCCACGACACCCTGCCATAGCGGGGACGGCGAGAAAAAACAACCGCAAGCCCGATGGCGATCCGGGCGGCGTCAGACCCCGGAGTGCCCCGCCCATTACCCCGTTCGCCCACTTTTCGCGAGTTCTTGAAAAATCTTTCGCCCCTATGTCCATCGTCTGGATAGACTGTGTGGCGCTCTACTTTCGGGGAGACGCTTCCAATCCCCGAAAATCGCCCTCTCATTCAAGATCGAGGTGATCCATGGTTTTTCAACTTCGATTCTGCGTCACGAGCCTTATGCTAGTTCACCAGTCTTTCGAGACTCCGTTTGGCGCACCGAATTGGGGCGGAAACGCGATAGGTTTTGCATCGGCGGTGATTGCGGACGTATTGCCGCCGAAAAAACGTCCCGCATCCGTAGTACGGCAAAGAGATGCGGAACACCTCGCCGAGAAGTTGTTTTCTCGCCTTGGAGTGGAAAAGCTTAAGAAACTCGCGGGGCGCTCGCCTGGGTCGTTCAAGCCGTTGGTCGAGGCCGGCATTCTCTCCAAAGAGGACCAGGACAAGATCGCGCTCCATCGGTTCGATCGTTTCAGTTTCGGCAGGTATGTTCTCTTTTCCAGGCGCTACATACTCGAACTGGATGGAACCATCGACGGGAAATGGCACGGTGTGTCCGTTTCACTGAATCATCTCGGCAAGGTCGTCCCGGCGCACCAGGAAACGGACAAATCAACGGACGTCGCGGCCGACATCAAACTCATGTGGTTGAAAAGTCCCTTCGCAAGACCCCCGGAAGCGATCGAAGCCGCGTCGCGGGTGTTCCATACGGTCAAGTTCGAAGGCATGCGCCGTGAGGACGTGCTCAAGCTCGTCGGCGACCCGTTCCTTCCTGTAACAAGCGTGGAAAAATCGCGGCATTGGAACGCGAAGACGAAAGAATTGGGGTTCTTTTTCGACACGGGGAGGTATGGTTGGGAATTCTATGTGCGGTTTGACGATAAGGGCGTCTGCAAGTCGGTGAGGCGGCAGATGATTCCGTAGCGTTGTGAGAGTTGCCCTCGCCCGCTCGGTTCGCCGGAGGAGGTGCTATCGCCCATTCAGCACGCGCCGCCAGCGATGCGGCACGCCGTCCCTCGCGGCTTGACAGGTGTCGTCGCTGACGACCACGGCGCTTTTCTTGCCGCGATATAACTCGGTATCTGTTTCCGACAGCCGATTCTGTCGCTGAAAAAGCGCGGATCGAAACTGGGCGCTATTGGATTTGAACCAATGACTTCCACCGTGTGAGGATGGCACTCTAGCCGCTGAGTTAAGCGCCCGCTGGGGAGTATTGTAAGAAAACCTCGCTCCGCGCCAAGAGCAACCGTGCAAGCAAAACGGGTCGGTGTTCGTATCGGCGAGGAAACGCCTTACGAATACCGACCCGTGTGGTTCGCATCTGGTTCGCGATTAGACCTGCGGTTGCGCGGGCGAATCCTCGAACTTGGGGGCCGTGGCGGCCACCTTTTGCGGCGGACGAATCGGGTCGACGGGCCCCGTGGCGGGCATGCCCATGCCGGCCGTGCCGCCCGGCGTGTCCATGTCTTCTTCCAACCCCTTAACACCCTTACGGAACTCGGTGATGCTTTTGCCCAGGTAGCGACCGACATCAGGCAGTTTTCGGCCAAACAGCAGAACGCCCAGTACCGCTACGACGGCGATCTCCATCGGGCCCAGACCAAGAAAAGCGAACAAACTCATGGGATCCTCGCTCGTTTGAATTTGAAGATGGAGGGGAAGCGTTCAGGCGGGAATCGAACCAGCGTCTGGCAAACCTTCCTATATCTAACTATATCAGGCGAGCGAAACGGAAAACAAGAAAAAAGAACGCGCCGGACGGAATTTTCGCGCACTTTCTCCGCCCCAAGGTGAGTCGGGCGTCTGACGCCGGGTTAGTTGGCCCTGGGACTGTTTCGGGTGGACTCGATTTTGCCGCGCTGGTATCACACCCGCCCACGGATGCAGGCTGCATCAGCGATGCCGGTTTCCGCGAAAAGGAGGGGTGGGATCATGAAGGACTTTGGCAGAATTCTTTGGCTCGGCATCGGCGTCGCCTTAGGCGTAACGGCAAGCTGGGGATTCCTCACCCAAAGCAAGCCCGCCCACGCCACCAACGATCGCTACGAAGATTACATTATCTGCACGGGCCCGGTCGCCATCAAACCCTTCGCGCCGACCGACGGAATTTGGCTCCTGGACTATCGCTCGGGTAAACTTCTGGGATCTCTGATCGACCGCAATCAGGGCAAGATCGTCAGCTGGGCGGAGGTCGATCTCGTCTCCGAATTCGGCATCCAGCCAAAGCAAGACGTTCACTTCATGATGACAACCGGCACCATCACGCACGGCCAAGCCGCGTTGTATGTCGCCGAGACGACCACCGGCAAGTTCGCCATCTACACCATGGGAGCCAGACCTGACAGCCGACCCGGCGTCGCGATTCGACGGCACGACCAATCCCTTTTCCGGGCGCCACGCAAAGATTGACGGACGGCGCCTTCGTCCACGGTCGCCACCCACGACGCGACGGCATTGCCGCCCACAACGGCATACGGAATACCGGCTTGATTCAGTGCGGCCGTCACGCGCAAAAGCCGATCGCGCACCTTCGCCACGGCGTGCTCCATCCGGTCCAGAACGGTGCGATTCATACCGACGGCCTGCACCGTCCAGTTTGCTTCGGGGGTGTGAAAACTACTTGCATTCATCCCATCCATGGTAACAAAGAACTACGCCGATTTCGTCATGCAATTTCGGAAAGCAGCTTCAACCATTCTCCCGCCCCGTGCTCGAGCGAATAATGTTTCTCGACACGCCGGCGTCCTGCTTCCCCCAGCCGAGCGCGGAGCGTCGCATCGTGCGCCAGCGTCTCCACGGCCGCCGCGAATTCCTTCGGCGTCTCCACGAGCAAGCCCGTTTTGCCGTGCTCGACCATCTCCGGATGCACGCCGACCGCGTTCGCCACCACCGGCAAGCCCGCCGCCATGTACTGCAACACCTTGAGCCCACACTTACCCCGGCTCCAGTCGTCGTCGGGAATCCACGACACGCCAATGTCCGCCGTCGCCAGATCTTCCGCCTCCGTCGCTTCCGACCACGGGCAGAATTCAATCGGCAAATCTCGCCACGCCGGCGCGCGGTCGCAGATTACTTTGAAACTCAGACGGCCGTTTCGCTTTCCCAACTCTTCCAGCGGCCCACGCACGAGATCCAGTCCTTGCAAGGTGCTCGACGAACCGATCCACGTCATCCGTACACGGTCCCTCTCGCCATGTTCCGCGCGTCGATAGCGCGCGACATCGACACAGGTCGGCATGTCCCGCACTTTTTCCCGCGTCGTCCAGCGAGCGGCGTTGTCGGCCAAGAAGCCGTTGCCCGCGAGCACGAATTGCGACGTGCCCACGATCCGAGCGAACCCGCGCTGCAAACGCCGGCTGAACGACCCGCGCGGATGATAGGAGTCCCGCAAAAAAATCGCGTCGTCGAAGTCGAACCAGAGACGCCGGGCCGCGCGTCGTAACCAGAAGAGTTGCCACGCCGACAAGAGCCGCCGTTGCACCACGACGACGTCGGCATTGCGGAGGCGCTGGTCAAAGTAAAGCTTGGCGGCAAACGACGAAGGCCAGGTTACGAGAGTCAGCTCATGTCCCGCGTTTTCCAGAAAAGGCCGAAACGCGCTGAACCGATACCGCGCGCAAACATGATCCGGTCCATTCACCAACGCCGCGATGCGCATGACGCTCTTCCCTGATGTCAAGATTATCGTTCGCGCTGTTTCTTCGCTTGCCGTATCTCCTTCTGCGCTTCCGATTTCTTTTGATCCTGTCGTTTGTCGTGCAGTTTCTTGCCGCGTGCGACGCCGATCTCCACCTTCGCCTTTCCTTCCTTGAAATACATCCGCAGCGGAACGAGCGTGAATCCTTGCTGCGACGCCTTGCCCGCGAATTTCTCGATCTCTCGCTTATGCAGAAGCAACTTGCGAGAACGCTTCGGTTTGTGGTTGAGGCGGTTGCCCATCGCGTATTCGGGGATGTCGCTGCCGACCAGCCAAACCTCGCCGTCCTCGATCTTGGCGTAGGCGTCCTCCAAATTGCCCTGCCCGTCGCGCAGGCTCTTCACTTCCGTCCCCTTCAAGACGATGCCGCATTCCAGCGTATCGGAAATATCGTACTCGTGATAGGCGCGGCGATTCTTGCAGATCGACTGTATCTCATCATCGGGTTTTTGTTTCTTGGCGCTCATGCGTACATATTAGCAAGAAAGGGCGACGGGGACGCTAAGCCGCAAGCGGCAGGCGTCTGCAAACCGGAAAAATCCGCCGTACCTGAAAATCCGCTAAAGTTCTCCCGCGTCTTGGTCTGATACAGGATTGGGGTGGGACATGCCCTTTCCCATTCCGTTTCCAGACGAGCGGGGCAAGTTGGAGAAGGTGTAAGCGGGACAAGCGAATGGGCGATTCGGCCACGACCATCGACGAACTCAAGCACCTCGTGCAACGCTTTGCCGCCGCGCGCGATTGGGAGCAGTTCCACACGCCGAAAAACCTCGCGATGGCGCTGGCCTGCGAGGTCGCCGAGATCCTGGAGCATTTTCTCTGGGTCGAAGGCGCGGCAAGCCGGCGCGTGGTCGACGATCCCAAGAAACGGGAAGCCGTCGCCGACGAGTTGGCCGACTCCCTCGCCTTGCTTCTCAACCTCAGTCTCGCCACCGGAATCGATCTTGCGGACGCGACCCGCGCGAAACTGATCAAGAACGAAGCCAAATACCCCGCCGAAAAATATCGAGGCCGCTGGCATGTTTAGGGGTCGCACGAAAAGGGACCGCAAGTCCCGTTTGATTCAGCCTTTCCTGTCGGCGAACTCACTGGGAGATTCTTCCGTGCAATACGGCCGGATTTTGTTTGTGCTGGCGGCGCTTCTCCTCACCGGCGCCTATTTGGTGGTAGCGCAGGAAAGGCGCGAGCCGTGGCCGCCGCGTCCGGTGATGCCCCCGGAAGCGGAGGAACAAAGCGAACCGCCGCGCCCCGCGCCGGTGTTGCCGCCAGCCGGACCGCTGGACATCGGCGTGCCGCCGCTGCCTCCCCCGGCCCCGACGCCCTCCGCGCCACCCTCTGCGCCGAGTTTTCCCGCGCCCAGCTTGCCGGCGCCCGTCGCCGTGCCCACTCCGCGCAAAGTCGACGTGCCAAGGCCGGCCCCGGTCCCCGTCGCTGACTTGGATCCGCTTCCGCCGCTGCCTCCTTTCGGCGCCAAGGTAGACAACCTTCCACCTCCCACGCCGACGCCGTTCGCCGATCCTCTCTCCGCGCCGCGCGTGGAGCCCAAACCGGTCGTGGCGCCTCCGATGCCCGCGCCCGTCGCGATGCCCGATCCGGAGCCGATTCTTCCCAGAGAGGTCATGCGGCCGATCGCGCCGCCGTCGACGCCCACGGTCCCCGTTGTCGACCCGATTCCGCCGCGCGTCGCGCCCACGGCCGCGCCGGTGAACCCTGAGCCGGTGAAGCCCGCTCCGGAACGCATTCAGCCGTTTCGACTCGTTAATCCGCTGCGCAATCCCGCGCCGGTCCCCCCTCCGGTCATCGCGCCGGTCGTCACGCCCGCGCCCATGCCGCCCATGGCGACGGTGGAACCGACCGTCACGCTTTCCTCGCCCATTGCCTCCACCGCAGGCAATTTGGTGATCGAGAAACGCGGCCCGGGCCATGTGAAGCACACGGACCCGATTCAATACACGATTCTGGTGCGCAATCGCAGCGCCGCGCCCATGCAGCACATTCGCATTGAAGACCGCGTGCCGCAAACGACACGACTGCTCACTTGCGCCCCGGAATGCCTGCTCGACGAAGATCGTCTCATTTGGTTCGTGGCGACGCTCGCGCCCGGCGAAGAACGCGTCTTCTCGGTCACGGTGCAAGCGTCCATTCCCGGCGACTTGAGCAGCACCGCCCGGGTGTTCCATGCGTCCGGATCCAGCACCGCCAAGACGCAAGTCCATCCCGGCGCCATGCCCGCAAACTCTTTACCCCCGCCTGCTTTGCCCACGCAATCTGCCATCCCTCCGGCCGCCGCCGTGCCCGCCTCCGCGCTCCAGTCGATCAGCGTCCAAGTGAAAGCTCCGTCTTCGGCGACGCCCGGCGCGATCGTTCCCTTCGAGATCGTCATTCGCAATATCGCCGCCGTGCCTTCGGGAAACATGCTGGTGCAGGTCAAGTTGTCGGAAGGCTTGAGCCACCCCGAGGGGCGCGAGATCGACGCCGAGATCAAAGGCATGGCAGCCGGCGGTACGGAATCGCTCAAACTACCTCTGAAGGCCGTCCGCCCCGGTCCGCAAACACTTGACGTTTTCGTTCAGACGGCCGACGGTCAAAAGGCGACTCACCGCGCCACCGTTCTCGTCGGCGAGACCGCGCTCAAGGTCCGGTCGCTCGACGCCGCGAAAACCCTCGCTCGCCAGGAAACGGGCTTGGCCGTCGAGGTCGCCAACTTCCAGGCGCATCCCGTCCGCAATCTCCTCGTCATCGACACACTGCCCGAAGGCGTCGATTTCGTCGCCGCCGACGATCGCGGCGTCTTCCGCGCCGAAAACCGCAGCGTGCAATGGCTCGTCGAAACTCTCGGCCCCGGGGAAACCAAAACTCTCCATCTCAAAGTCAAAACCCGCGAGCCCGGCGAGTTCAAACACGAGATCGTCGTCCGCTCCGACATCCGCGAGGAAGCCAAAACCACCGGCTTGGTGCGCGTCGAAGGCGTCACCGACTTGACGATGGACGTCGCCAACCGCGACAAGGCCCTTGAGGTGGGCAAGGAAACGTCTTACGAAATCCTCGTGCGGAATCAGGGCACCAGCCCTGCCACCGGCGTCACACTGTCCGCCTCCATCTCCGAAGGCATGGCCGCTTACCAGGCGACCGGCCCCACCACGTTTCGCGTCGAAGGACGCCAACTCATCTTCCAACCGCTCCGCCGCCTGGCCCCCGGCGAAAACGCCAAATACGTGCTCGTCATGACCGCGCGTTTCGCCGGCGACCAGCGTCTGCGCATCCAGTTGGCCAGCGACCAATCCCCGACACCCACGCTCCGCGAAGAACGGATGCTCGTCTACAAGGACAATTGAACCGGGGCCCAGGAAGTCGCGTTGATCTTTCCAGGTGAGTTGTTATAAGTCCCCCATCAATCGAAAAAGAAGTTTGAGGCCGCAAATCCAGTTGGGGAATTAGTTAACAACTGGAAACTATTCCGCAGGGGAAAAAATGTTTTGCCTTGGGTCTCCCGGCTCGATAAGCTTTTCGCATCCTGCCAGAGCAGATCGAATCACTCCGTGCGATCTCGGCCAGGAAGGCCGAATAGGGGGAAGGGACTCCCCTTTTCTTCATCCGTCGCCCCTCGGGGTTGCGGCCCCTTCCTCTTGAGCCGATTCCAGGGCGTTGCTATCATTCGGCGGTAATTTGGGCCGGCGGCCTTGCGTTTTCAGGCCGGCTCATCGACCCGTCTCTTCACGCAGTAGACCAACGGAACATGGGTTGACGCGGAGGCGCCAGGCCGCCACGGAGGGGACCGTGCGCGCCGCGGGGAGGGGAGATGTTGCATGAACACGGGTCGAACGGAAAAGGAACAAGCGCGTGTGCATATCCGCTGGATGATTCGACGCGATATGCCGGAGGTGCTCCAAACGGAGCAGCTCAGCTTCGATTTCTCCTGGTCCGAGGAGGACTTCCTCCGCTGCCTGCGCCAACGCAATTGCATCGGCATGGTCGCCGAGCATGGCGAAAAGGTCATCGGCTTCATGATCTACGAGCTTCATAAGAACCGTCTCCACATTCTCAACTTCGCCGTGCATCCGGGCTGGCGTCGCGCGAATGTGGGCACGCAGATGGTTTCCAAGCTCGTCAGCAAGCTCTCCAGCCACCGACGCACCCGCATCACGCTGGAGGCGCGCGAGAGCAACCTCGCCGCCCAACTCTTCTTCCAAAGGCAGGAGTTTCGCGCCGTCCGCGTCCTCCGCGCCTTCTACGAAGACAGCGGCGAAGACGCCTACCTCCTCGAATACCGCTTCGGCGACGAAATCGCCGACGACTTCGAAGAGTCCGTCAACCGCGTCGCCCAGTACGAGGATCACTAACTTCGCCGACGATCCTGGGGGATCGATCCAGGCCGGGAGCATTCGCTCCCGGCCTTTTTTCGTTTCGGTAGAGCAAGCTGCCGCCTTGCTCCAACCCTTGCGGCGTCATCTGAAGGTCGCGCGGCCTATCGGCGTGCCGGCCCTCGTCGAACGTCTCCGCCATCGGACTTTCATTTCGTTTCATCCACCCACCCCCACCCGATGTGAAACGTATTTTTGGCGATTCGACACAACCAACGACGTGTTCAGCGCTTAATTCGTTTCACCTCGATGTGAAATCAAACGATTAAGAATGGTTGCCTACACGTTGCGGGCAAGTGTGGGGGTCGGAAAGCGTGGTGAGCAGATTCCCGACCCCCTTAATGTGTGCGATCCGTTCCTAGGCATTCAAACGCCGGCCGAGTTTCGCGATGAGATCCAAGCGCTGCCTGGGCAGTGAACCAACCGCCGAGCCTGGCGCATGAAGCCACGCCCCCTTCTCGCCCGGGCTGCCCGACTTCTCCCCCGGACTCTTCTTCGTAGGCGGCACCCCCTTGCCGTCGATGCCGGGGTCGACGATGGTGATGCGCTTTTG